>PDWI01003838.1_pt1 | contig 20764 bp, 14 predicted proteins | sample 1430891 | NCBI WGS metagenome assembly PDWI01 (sample SAMN01162508, study PRJNA174530) | Oral metagenome, whole genome shotgun sequencing project. | biome: Marine environment; feature: Marine mammal; material: Swab sample of the gingival sulcus; isolation source: swab sample of gingival sulcus... | reverse complement strand
ATCTTAAAATATTGATTTTTTAACGCTTCTTTAGAATTTTTGGATTTTTTCAACGTAGTAAACACTACGTCGTGTAGGGTAACTACTCAAAATACGTCCGTGTATTTTGTGAAAAAATCTCAAAAATTCTTTTTTCGAAGCTAAAAATCAAACTATTTGTAAGAGAAGGTATTTTAAGATGTGAAAGTGGTGAAGACTTTATTTAGAATAAGCTTGGAAATATATTTTTCAGGCTTATTTTTTTGTTTTTAAAATGATATAATTAGATAAAATATAAAATAAGGTGTGATATGAGTAAAAAAATAAAATTAGATAGAAATGCTGTTAGTAAATATTCCTTGCATGATGCTCGTGTTAAAAAGATTAAGATGGGTGATAATAGATTGATTTTTAAGCTTGATGCGATTTATTCTTATGATGAAAATGCAGGTGAGATAGTTAATAAGGGCAGTATTATTTTTGAAAAAAATAAGTGGGATTTAGATTGTGAAGTCCTTGTTTTTGATGGTGATTTGCATGGTAGTAAAAGCAAGTTTAAGTGTAAGAAATATAGTTTAAAGAAGTTTTTAAAAAAGTATAAGGACTTTGAATTTGAGATTATTTCTGAGGGATATTCAGGCTATAATACTATGTTTAGGGGGATTCTTTTTTTAGAAGATGGAAGGCATAGGGAGACCATGTTTTTTATTTGGAATGATGGAGATGTGTTTTATAAGCTTGGAGATAGACTTTAAGGGGTATCATGGATAGATTAGAAGAATATATTAAAGAATTTCAAGAGAGACCTAGGGAAGAAAAGTTTGAAGATTATCTTCCCTTACTTTTTGAAATAAGAAACTTCCTGCTTGCTGGTCTTAGAGAAAATCCCAAAGATGTGGATTGCATTACATTTTTGGCTATTGTTTCTGTGGAGATGCGTATTTGGGGTTATGTACATATAAGGCTTTTGGAGAGTTTTTTAAATAGGTATGAGAAAGACTTGTCAGATGATGACTTGGCTAGGATTTATACTGATTTAGCTTATTATTATGATGATAAGGGTGATGGTAAAAAGTGTGAAAGCTTGCTTAAAAAGGCGGTGGACTTAGCTTCTAAATATTATCAAACATATATAGCTTTGGGATTGTATTATTTGGAGAGAGAATATAAAAATTTTCAACCTCGTCTTGCCGAATTTTATCTTAAAAAAGCCTTGGATATATCAGCTAATGATAAAAAATTTACAGAAGCCTATCTTTATGCTGTAGCCTTATATGAAAATGCTAAGTATGAAGAGTCTAAGAAAATATTCTTTAGTTTTCTTGAGAGCTTAGGTTTAGATTATTTGCATTTAGAAAGTATGGAAAATAAAGAATTAGAAGCTAAAAAAATTCTTTTAGAATACGACCTGCCTATATTCATGTCTATTGATAATATCATATATAATATAGCTCTTTGTGAGATGAAATTAGGAAATAAGAAAAAGTGCCTTGCCATAGCAGAGCTGTTTGAGAAAAAAATCAAAGAAAACAAACAGGCAGAGGAAGTAGATGCCTATGAACTAGTTGCAATTTACTATTTTTATGAGGATTATGAAGCAGTGCTTAGGGTCTTTGACTTGACTAAAACTAGATACTATATGAATGATATATGGGAGTATTATTATGCTCTTTATAAACTGGGTAAAAAAGAAGAGTTTGAAGCTCTTTATAGTAAGTCTTTAAAGGAATGGGAGGATTTTTTAGCAGAAGATATGGCTAGGGAAGTCGGTGAAGATTATAGCTTGGAAGAAAAAGAAGATGATATTGACTTCGATAAGGAGAAAATAGCCTACTTAAATGATATGGTAGCTAAGGTAAAAGCTGGGTTTAAACCTGAACTAGGAGCGAATATGAGGGTGTATACCTCATGTTACCTAGTAGACTGCATTAGACATAAGAAATAAAGTATTACTTGAAATTGAATTAAATATATTTTGCTGTTATACTATAAGTGCTTTCGAAGTAAAAATGTGTAAAATAATGGGAGACATTAATGAATTTATTTAAAAAGGTACCTTCCAATTTTTTTGGTATTTTGGCATCACCCAATAAGGAAATATATATTAGGGCTTTGCTTGCTTTATATAAGGCTTTTCAAACTGAATGGAGCATAAAGCAAGAAATTCTTATTGTATATTTGATTGATGAATTAGATGATTTAGTATTCGACTATGCACTTGATTCAACTGAAGAAATTGAATTGAAAGAAAGAAATTCTTCAGCATATGCGCATCTTATTCTTAGGAAGTTAAAGGATAGTGCGTGGATAGAAGTGGAGATGGGTACAGATGACTTTGTAGAGTATATAAGTATTCCTGATTATTCCTATAAAATAATAGAAGCATTATATGAAATAATATCAGATGAAGCTGATACAGAATATAATAGGTATGTCTACTCTACATATTCTGTTTTAAAGATGTCTAAAGAAAATAATTCAGACTATAAGACGGCTATAGACAGTGCATATGATCAGACTAAGGCGCTTTTCGATAAATTAAAATTATTATACAATAATATAAGGCGTTATCATAGGCAGCTTGCCAGTCATAATGATATGAATCAGATTTTAACTGAGCATTTTGATGAATTTAAAGAAAATTTAGCAGATAAAATATACTATCCTATTAAGACTTTTGACTCAGTTCATAGGTTCAAAACACCCATTTTAGCCATATTAAAAGATTGGCTTTACAGTGATGAAATTTTAGAAAAGATGGCTGAGGAAGCTTGGTTTAGGGAAAGAAAAAAGGCTGAAGGAGAAGACAGTTTTAAAGAAAAAATTATTGAAGAGTCAAGGGGGAAACTTAGAAAAATCATAGACATTTATGAAAGTATGGACAAGCTGCTTAGGGAAATTGATAAGAAAAATACTGAATATACAAAGGCGACTTTTGAAAGAATAGATTTTCTACTTAATACTGATCGTTCGATAAAGGGTAAGCTTAGAGATATTATTAAGGCGCTGTCTGCTGATAATACTGATAAATGGAATGAGAAGATAAATAATTCGCTTGATTTCGCTCCACAATTAAATTTAGATGAGACCAGTTTATATTCCCCGAGAAAAACTAAGAAAAGAAAAAAGGGACTGCGTGATAAAGTAAGAGAGATAGACGATAAGGATGCTATAATTTCTGAGATAAATTCCTTTGAAAAATCCCTTGAAAGTTTATTTAGTAAACAAAAAATACAAGAATATGTGCTTAATTTACTAAATGAAAAAGACTATATTGAAGCGAATATGATAGCTTTAAATGAAGATGAAGATTATGTTCAAACTATATTAGCAGCAGTGGACAATGATGATAAGGACTCCAAGTATGTGCTTAGTTTTAGAGATGGTGAATTAGATAAGCAGAATTATCTTATACCTGATTTTGTAGTAAAAAGGAAGAAAAAATATGATTGATGAACGTTTTGAAAAACTAGGAACTAAGGATAAAGAGGAGTTTAAGAGGGTGCTAAATAAACTTCTTAGGGTAAACTATATCAATAGAGATATTTATTCAATGCGAGAAAAAGAAATGAGGATAAATTTTGAGTATCGTTTTTTAGATCGTAATTTTTTATTATACGAAGAATATCTTGCTTTAGGCGGGTGGAGCTTAAATAAAGATGATAGATTTGGTGTGATTTATATAAGTAGTGACTATGAATTTAATAGGGCTAGGATAAATAAGTTTACTACTCTTATCTTACTGACTCTTAGGCTTATTTACGATGAAGAACGTGAAAATTTGACCTTGAAAAAGGAGGTTTCACTAACTGTGCATGACTTGGTGCAGAAGATGCTTGTACTAGGAATAGTTGATAAACGTCCTGCTTTTGATAAGTTGCACAAATCTTTACAATCTTTACAAGGCTTTAATTTAATAGAAAGAATGAATGGTATATGGAAGGAAGCAGATACTAGATTTTTAATATATCCATCTATATTATTTGTAATTTCTAATGCAAAACTAAATGAATTAGCTGATTTAAGCAAAGATATGGGGGATGGAAAACAAGAGATAATGGACATATATGAAGGTGAGGATGAAGATGAAGCAATTTAGGAGGGTTCTTATTTTAAAGTGGCATTATATAGAGCATGAATGTGTAAAACTAGGAGATATTAATTTTTTAACAGGAAAAAATGCGTCAGGTAAGTCCACCTTTATTGATGCAATGCAGCTAGTTCTTTTAGGTGATACTAAAGGGAATTTTTTCAATAAGGCAGCTAATGAGAAGTCTCTTAGAACACTGAGTTCTTATGTAAGAGGAGAGCTTTCTGATAATGAAACTGGTTTTGAATATCTTAGAAATGGGGATTTCAGTAGCATTATCGCTATAGAAGTATATGATACTGAAAAGAAAAAATTCTTTTTAATAGGTATACATATGGACGTATATAGTGATGGCAGCTTAAATCATAAATTTTTTATTATGGACTCACAAATTCCAGATAATCATTTTATACAACAAAAAATGGTGATGAATATAAGCGAACTTAAGGCTTGGTCTAAGTTAGAAAATATTAATATTGAACAGTTCCCTAGCAATAAACGTTATAGAGAGGTTTTATTAGCTAGGCTTGGGCACGTGAATAATAAATTTTTTACCTTATTTAAAAAGGCAGTTTCTTTTTCTCCTATCACTGATATTAAGGGTTTTATAACAGAATTTATCTGCGATACAGACAAGAAAATAGAGATTAAGGATATGCAAGATAATATTCGTTATTATGAAAACATGAAATTAGAAGTAGAGGAAATAGAACTTAGAATAGATATTTTAAGAGAAATAAATTCGGTTTATGAAGACTATAAGAAATTAATCAATATAGAAAAAATACAGAATTTTGTATTGGCTAAGGCTAGGGAGCAGAGTAAATATAGCTATATTGAAAGGCTTAATAGAGAACTTGTGGCGCTTGAAGAAAGCTTAAAAAAAGTAAAAGTAGAAATAAGTCTAGGTGAAGAAAATATTAAAAATTTGGATGAAAAAATTGCTATTATAAGCAGGGATTTAGCAAAACTAGATGAAAGTAATTTAATAAATAAATATGAACAAGAAATAGAAGAACTTTCGCTTAGAGTTGCAGAGATAAGCAAAAGCAAAGGTCAAATTTTTAACAAACTGTATTTACGTGCAGGAGAATGGGTACATAAAGGTGAAAATAATCTAATAGATATTGATGAAATGGCTAGTCTTGAAGAGATATTTAAAGATGAAGAATTCTCAAAAATAAATATAAAAGATTTGTATTTAATTGATGAACGATTAGATGAAATGCTTGGAAAGTGGAGACAAAAATGCTATGAATTAGGGCAAAATTTAGAAGAATTAAACTTAGAAAAATCTGTTTTGGAAAGAGAAATATCTAATTTAAAAGAGGGTAATAAGTCTATACCTAAAAACGTTAGAAAATTACAGTATATACTTGAAAATAATAATTTTGGTCAGGTTCCTATGCTTTGTGACTTGATTGAGATTAAGGATAAAAAATGGCAAAATGCTATTGAGGCCTATCTACATGTGCAGAAATTTTATCTTATAGTGGATCCTGAGCACTATGAGGAAGCTTTAAGACTATATGAAAAGGTTAAAAAAGAAGAAAACATATATGACGTAGGTTTGGTAGACCTTAAAAAAGTAAGCGAACATCACAGGGAAGCTAAGGCGGGAAGCTTAGCTGAAGAAATAAGTACAGAAGATGTATTAATCCGTTATTATATGGACTATCTTTTAGGTGGACTTATGAAGGTGGATAGAGTTGAGGACTTGAGAAAGTTTAGGAATAGTATTACGCCTACTTGTATGCTATATAAGAACTTTGTAGCCAGAACCTTAAATCCTAAACGCTATGAGATGCCATCCATAGGTAAGGGTGCTGTAAAAGTTCAGTTAGCTCTTAAAGAAGATGAGCTTGCTAATTGCTATAAACTTTATGATGAAAAGCTAAAAGAGAAGAAGAACTTTGATGAATTATCTAGCTTAAGTTCTTTAGGAAAGGACTTAATAGAACAGTTAGAACATAAGTTGCCAGATATTATGAAACTAGAAACGTATGAGAAAAGCATCATAAAGCTGAAACAGGAATTATCTCAGATAGATAGAAGTAATTTCTTATATTTGAGTGATAAATTAGAAGAGCTTAATATTAGAAAAAAAGAAGCAACAGATATGCTTATTGATGATAAGGCTAAAGAAAAAAGATTAGAGGAAAAAATTAATCATATTTCTGAGGTAAAAATAGTAAATGCTAAAAATGAATACGCTATAAGTTTATCTGAATTGAAAGCTAATTTTTCTGATGAATTTATAGATGATATAGGTTTAAAGAAGTATGATGAAGCCTTTAAAAGACTGAAAAATAATGAGAAGATTATAGAAAACTATAGTTCTAGTGTAAAAGGTGCTGAAAGTAATAAAAATAATAAATGGAATGAATTGCTAGCTGTTCGTAGCAGGTATACAAGTGAATTTAGACTAAGTGGAAGCAATATTTTATCTAAGTCAAATGATTATTATGATAGGTCATTACTTAAGCTTGAAGAAACAGAGCTTCCAGATTATAAGGCTAAGATAGAATTGGCAATAAAGACAGCTCAGCAGGAATTTAGGGATGATTTTTTAAGCAAACTTAAATATAATATTGATCTTGTAAAAGAGCAGATAAGTGAACTGAATGTAGCTCTTAAGAATATGAATTTTGGTAAGGATACTTATGCTTTTAAAATTACTCCCAATGCTTATTATAAACCATATTATGATATGATTACTGACCCGAATTTGATGGAAGATTTGAATATTTTTACGCTTAGTTTTCAGGAAAAGCATGGAGCGGTTATAGATGAGTTATTTAAGAAGATTGTGGATGTAGGCGAAGGTGCTATAAGTGCGGATGAGCGTGCAGAGATAGAGGCTAATATTATGAAGTATACTGATTACAGGACTTATCTTGATTTTGATTTAGTGTTTACAGATATTAGAGGAAATAAATCGCATCTTTCTAAGATGATTAATAAGAAAAGTGGAGGTGAGACTCAAACGCCGTTTTATATTTCGGTTTTGGCATCATTTTATAGACTATATCGTATGAATACAAAGGCTGAGGATACTCCTAGGCTTATAATATTTGACGAGGCATTTTCGAAGATGGACCATGAAAGAATAGAACAATGTATTAGTTTGCTAAAGAACCTAGGATTTCAAGCTTTGATTAGTGCTCCGACCGAAAAAATAGCTAATATTTCACCATTAGTAGACAAAACCTTATGTGTACATAGGACAAAGGAAATGACTTTTATTAAGAATTGGACTAAGAAGGAATTGGCATATGGAAAGTAAAAATTATAAACTTAGTGCCATAGAGAAGCATATTTTATCTGATTTAATAGATAAATATGAGAGAAGGGCTAGCGAACGCAGGGTGATTATACCAGCTTTGAAATTTAAGGACTATGACCTTAATAATATTGATAAAAAATTACTCTTTATTAGATCTGTGCAAAATCTTAAAGAGAAAGATTTTGTAGATTTTGAATGGAAGAAGTTTGAAAAAAATAATCTTTTAGAGAGAATTATATTAATGGAAGATGATTTACCATTGATATATGAATTACTAGGTAGAAAGACCAAGAGTGAACTTAGGAAGTCGTATATAGTAGAACTTAATAAGTATAAGACAGGGCTTAAGAGTAAGTGGATACTGGATTTTGTAGAAAATGAAGAGAAGAGTATTAAGGCTAAAAGTGCTTGGACTAATATTTGCCCTAAGACTAAAAAAGAGAGAGAAGAATTTTTTTTATTGTTAAATGCTGTAGATGACAGGGCTGATAAGGCTATGCGTTATTTGAGTGTAAGGCTTTATGGTGATAGCAAAAAGCTTGAGAAGAATTATAAATCAAAGTTAATATCCATAGCGAGAAAGTATATTCCGTTAGATATAGATGATAATGAGATTCTTGAATATTTAGGTATTAGTTTAAATCCATCTGAAATACTAGTATATGGTTCATTAGAATATACTTTGATGGGTGAAAAAATAGATACAAGTAAGCAAATTTTTGGTACATCTATAAATAAAAAAACTGTAGATAATATGAGGAATGTATCTCTTGCTAGTGCTAAAGTTTTAACAATAGAGAATAAAGCTACATACTATGAATATATAAAAACTTCACCAAAGGATGTATTTGTTATTTATTTGGGTGGATTTTTTGGTGAGAGTGCATCTAAGTTTTTGACTTATTTAAGTTATTTGGAAAACGTAAGTTTCTATCATTGGTCAGATATTGACCTTGGAGGATTTAGAATATTTCACTATCTATACAGACTTTTAAATGGAAGAGTTCAGCCTTTTTATATGGATGAAGATACATATTTGAAGTGCTTAGATACTTATAAAAAGGTGGAAATCTTAAGTGAAAAACAGATAAATGAAATTAAAAAAATGCTGGATATAAAAGATTTAGAGTCTTTACATCCTACTATGAAAAGTCTTATAAAATATAAGCGAAGGATAGAGCAAGAATGTATAGATATAAAAACTGATATAAATATTCATTAAATTAAGTAATTAATTGCTTTGAACCGATATTATAATAAGTAGTGCTGCATATGGATTTGCTAAAACTAAGTTATAAGTATTTTAAGTGTCGGAGAAAAGATGAAGCAATCAGGCTTTAAAAACTTTATCATAAAAAATGAACTTACTATGATAATTATATCTATAGTTTTTTTCACTGTGCTTTTATCTATTATAATGTTTTCTTCATATGATGTTAAATATTCAGTAAAAGATAAGGCAGGAGTCAATACTATTAGCCATGTGACTGTTTTAAAAGATGGTATTAGGGAAAATGTATCCTTAGATAAGGAAATAGAGGTTGATGGTCCCTTTGATATTTTAATAGATATCACAGAGTATCAAAATACAGATAATATTAGTATTTTTACTTGGTTTATATATGCTTGTGCTGATGTTTATGTGGATGATAAGCTTATTTTTTTCTTGGATAAGAGGGATGATGCCATTTCGAAAAGTGGTGCCTATGCAGCAGTGATTTTTGACTTGCCAAATCGAATTAATAGTCCATATGTGAGGATGCATATTGAACCTACCATAGAGAGTCTTGGGGCATATAAAATCGAAAAAATGAGCATAGGTAGGAAGTCGGATATAATAATGGAGATGATTAAGAGTGAATATATAACCATTATAATATCCACCATACTAATAATTAACTTTATTTTTTCTATTGTAATAAATTTAAAAATGAAGGAATTTATGAAGTTTGACCACTATGCTTTGCTGAATGTATCTATAGTGGGTGCTATATTGTCTATTTATTTCCTAACTCAAACTAGGACCATGGTTTACTTTTTTGGTAGCTTTAGAGAGGGGATATATTTTCTAGAGTATATCATGCTTAATATTGTACTTATACCTTCAGCGCAATATATTAAACATAAGGTAGATGTTAAATTTTCAAAAACCTTCAATATTATAATTACTTTAATAGTCTTAAATGTAATAGTTGAAAGTATTTTAACATTGGCAAAAATAATCGAATTCAAGGAGATGATATATATCACACATATGTATATAATCATTACAACCCTTACTGTGTTTGTAGCTATAATATTTACCGATTCCAGGAAGTTTCCTTCGAAAAAATCTTTATTTTTGCCTGTAGTAGCTATAATAGTAACGGCGATTATCCCTATAATATATTATGTTTTTTATAAGGGAAATATTTTTAAAAATATAGGTCTAGTGACAGTTGTAGCGCTTATTATAATAGAAATCCACGAGCTATATAAGAAGTATTTTGATTATAAAAAGGAAAAAATGGAGAATAAAATATATAGAAAATTAGCTATTACAGATTCGCTTACTGGTCTTAAAAATAGGCAGGCCCATGAGGACTTTATAAAAATGGTGGAAAAAGAAAAAATGTCCGGTTGGATTTTGTCTATAGATATAAATAATTTAAAATATATAAATGATAAATTCGGTCATATGATGGGTGACAGGCTTATAATGAGCTTTGCTGATATACTTGTAGATATAGAAAGCAAAGATGAAAAAAATAGTATACATTCTTTTAGGATAGGTGGAGATGAATTCTTTATTTTTATAGAAGCCGACTATGAATATGATATACTTGCCCTTATTAATTGTTTTAAAATGAGGTATAATACTTGTGATAGCTTTGAAGAAGATTTTTGTCCTAGTTTTTCAGCAGGATATTATTACTATGATTTTGAAGGTGATAAAACGGTCATGGATATATATAATATAGCTGATAGACAGATGTATGAAGACAAGGCGAAATATAAAAGAGAATTTAGACAAAGAATGACTTAGAGGAGAAAAATGAGTAAAGAAAAGATAAATAGGGAAAGATTAATATTGGACTTATTAAATCATGAGAATTACATTCCTATGAAGAGAAAGGAACTTGCTGTTTTATTGGGACTTTCTAAGAGTGAAAAAGCAGAGCTTGATGAGGTAATTGATGGGCTTGTAGATAAAAATAAAATAGTGATTACAAAGAGGGGTAAGATACTTATAAATAGGGATACCACGACCTTTGTGGGTGAGTTTATGAGTACCGATAGGGGCTTTGGCTTCGTGAAGGTCGAAGGCTTAGAAGAGGATTTTTTCGTGCCTGCTGGGGCGACTATGCATGCTATGGAAGGTGACGTAGTAAAGATTAAAAAGACTTCTAATGGTCGTGGTAGGAAGAGTGAAGCTGCTGTATTTGAGATAGTAAGAAGAGCTAATGACCACTTTGTAGGACTTTTTGAACCTTCAGATGATTTTGGCTTCGTAGTTTGTGATGACAAGAAGATGCGCCAGGATATCTTTATAAAGAAAAAGAATATTAATGGGGCGAAAAAAGGGCATAAGGTAGTAGCTAAAATAATAAATTATGGCAAGGGAGATAAGAATCCAGAGGGAGAAATAGTAGAGATAATAGGTCATGTTAGCGAGCCTTCTACAGAGATACTTTCTGTAGTTAAGGCACTTGGTATACCGACTGATTTTCCTGAAGATGTGCTTGATGAAGTAAGAAATATCAGTGAAGAACTAGACCTCACAGGCAGAAAGGATTTTAGGAATTTAACTACTGTTACCATAGATGGAGCAGATGCTAAAGACCTAGATGATGCGATTTCTATAGAAAAATTGGATGATGGATTTAAATTATATGTTCACATAGCTGATGTGGCTAATTATGTGCGTCCAAATATGAAGCTAAATGAAGAAGCACTCAAGCGCGGGACCAGTGTTTACCTAGTAGATAGGGTGATACCTATGCTACCTACTAAGCTATCTAATAATCTCTGTTCTCTAAATAAAAATGAGCCGAAATTGGCACTTTCTGTAGAGATGAAGATAGATAAAAAGGGCAAGGTCAAGGACTATAATTTCTATGAGTCTGTGGTGGAAATAGATGAGAGGATGACCTATACGGATGTCTACAAAATCATTTCTGATGATGAAGAGACTAAGAAAAAATATGAGACTCTAGTTCCTGAGTTTAAAAATATGGAAGAGCTCGCGAGGATTTTGCGTAAAAATAGGAAGCGTAGGGGCTCTATAGACTTTAATTTCAAGGAGGCTAAGATAGAAGTAGATGCTGATGGTAAGGTTACTAGCATTGGCTATTATCATAGGACTTTTGCAAATAAGATTATTGAAGAGTTTATGCTTATTACAAATGAAGTAATAGCTGAACATTTTTACTGGCAGGAGCTTCCATTTGTCTATAGGAATCATGAGGAGCCAGAGGAAGATAAGATGCTTGCGTTAGCTACTTTTATTAGGAGCTTCGGTTATGTTTTAAAGGGTAAAGAAGATATACATCCAAAGGATATACAAAAACTTCTTGTAAACGTAGAGGGTAGTGAGGAGGAAATGCTTATTTCAAAGATTGCTCTTCGTTCTATGAAGCAAGCTAAGTATGAGTCGGAAAATAAGGGGCACTTTGGTTTGGCAGCGAGGTACTATTGTCACTTTACTTCGCCTATTAGGCGTTATCCAGACCTTATTATTCATAGGATAATAAAGGATAGTATAAATGGTAGATTAAATGAGAATAAGATAAACTACTATAAGGGTGTACTTGCTGGTATAGCTGCTAGTTGTTCTAAAAATGAGCGAAGGGCTGTAACAGCTGAAAGAGAAGTTGATAAGATTAAGATGGCACAGTACATGGCTGATAAGATAGGGGAAAGCTTCGATGGTACCATCAGTGGTGTTACCAAGTGGGGTATGTATGTGGAGCTTAAAAACTCGGTCGAAGGACTGGTTAGAGTCGAGAGTATAGATGATGATTATTATTACTTCGATAATGAATACTCACTTGTTGGCAGGGATAATGGTGATATCTATACCTTGGGTGATAAGGTAAAAATTAAGGTGAAAAATGTAGATTTACTACAGAATAATATAGACTTCACCTTAATAAAGTAGAAAAAAGTATATGAAATTATAAAAAAAATATAAAAATGATAAGGGTGATAATTATATTATAAATATTTTGAGACGATATTATCAATGAGGTATATGAGGATTTTATAAAAATGATGTACATATTATAAAAATACTTGTATAAATTCTCATGATAGTTTTTTGTTGTTTAAAATATAATTATTTCAGGAAGAGGGAGTTTTATGAAAAGACTTAGTATCAAAAGTAAAAATACATCAAGGATAATATCATATTTGCTTAGCCTTGTGCTTGTAGCCAATATATTTTATTTAGCAGAAAATCCAGTTAATGCTAAAATGAAGGATTTAATTACATATCCACCTATTACTAGTCCTTATTATGTAAATAATGATATAAGGGTAGATTATAGTATAAATAGTGATGGTATAGAATATCCTGATGATAGGAAGATGGATATTGTATTTGTGGTAGCGTATAATACTTCTCATGTAGAGGATATATGGAATAGGAATTGGTATGTCGGTTCAGAGGCACAAAAAGAGTATAGAAATAAGGCTATTGATACTTTTATAGCAAAAAATAAAGATAATCCTAATATAGAAGTTGCCCTAGTTAAGTCTATAGCTTTTGCGTATAAACATGAATATAGTGACTATTCTTTTTTCAAGCCTTTTGGCAATCCTAAGGCTGTTGAGGAATTTAGAACTGCTGTAAATACCAATGCCATGGAAGATGAAGTGGTTAAAGATGGTCCTTATAAAAAACTCATAAAAGACTGGAAGGTTAGAACTTTAAAGAATGCTAACATAGGTGACGGTCTTAGAATAGCTTATAATGAACTTCAGAAGAGAAAAGGTAATGGTAGGGAAAAGCATATTATTTATATAGGTGATGGTTATACAGAAGTTTATAGTAAGAATAAATTAAAAAATTATGGTTATGATAGATATTGGATGCATTCACTTACTTATGATGAGTGGGAGTATGCTAATAATCATGGTGATATAATTGATAATGGGGCATACGACATATACACTGAGGAAGAATGGCGTAATTATTATCAATCCAGAGGCAGGATGTATGGTGATAAGTGTATGGCTTATTCTGATCATATGAGTATATATGTGGAAAAAATCGGTTTATTTGGTCCGAAAAAAGAATTAGTAACATCTATATGGCAAAAAGCTGGACTTTATGAAGGTGAGGAAGTTTTTCATAAAGATAATTATAAATATGTAAATGACTATGTATTAAATTTAGAGCCTCTGTATATTCCTGGGTCTATGAGAGGTTCTATATCAACTAATAATATTTATAATGCCTCTAGATATACTCAGATGTGGGTAGGTAAGATAAAAAGTGACCCTGAGATAACAGCGCACTATTTTGAAACCAACAAATCTTTTGATGAATTAAATTATGCTATAAGTTTTGAAGATGCATTGCCAAGAAATAGATCAAGAGACAAGTATAGTCTTAGTAAAGATATGACTGATAAATTTAGTTTTTTAGATGCAGCAGTAGGGAATATCTATGATTATAAGGATGATAGATATTATTATATTGACCAGTTTAAAGCAAATAAGTCGACTATATTCAGGTCTCAAAATAAGCGAGAGATAGAAAAGTATGTCAGTGAGCTCTTTGCCTTGCCTGAGGAAGATGACTTCGAAAATGCAGAAGAAAGTTTTGAAATAAATATAACAGAGCCACATGGTCTATCTGTTTCTAAACTTATCTTAGAAGATGGTACAGAAGTCCCTAATACAGGTGCTCCAGATTCTAAAGAGAAGACTTTTGTCTTAGGGAACAAAAATAAGTTTTCTGTAATATATAAGCCTAGTAGACCAGATAAGTATAGCGTAAAAGCTAAGCTTGTTTGTAAGAAGGGCAAGAAGCAAACAGAGCAGCCTTTTACTACAGAACCTATATTAGTTAAGCCTATGAATGAGCCTACTATCTTAATATCTCAAATGCCTAGTATGATAAATCCTAAAGATGGTGGTATGAAACTTAAGATAGAAGACAATGGTTTTTCGGGAGTAATGTTTAAAAAAGCTTCGACTAAACTAAGCCTTAAAGATGAGCATGGCAGTAATGTGAATTTTGCGCAGAGTTTTTCAGATGATTTTTCTGTAAGAATAAAGCTAAATCCTTTTGATATTAGTAGGAGAAATTATATATTTGATGCTGGTACTTTCAAGATAGGATTTAATAAAAATGGTAGGGTATTAGTATATACAGAAAGTTCTGATGGTAGCCATGAGTATCAGTTTGGTAATGAAAATTATAAATTAGAATCTAATATACTAAATGAAATACTACTTACATATACTAGCGAGGGTAACTTGCTGGCCTATATTAATGGTATGAGATTTAAAGCGAAGAATATAAGTAAACCTATATTTTATAATTATGCAAACGCCCAAGTAGGTGTAGATGATGGTATGCTAGTAGAGCTAGATGTTTCTGACAAGGCTGTGCATTACGCCAATGTTGATGTCTTTACTAGTCCTGAGACGAATACTGGAATTTACAAGTGGACTGCTGATGATTTTGAGATATACAAAGATGAAAGTAATGTTTTGCTCATGCTTGATGATAATGTAGAATATGATTCTGAAAAAGAAGATGTAAATATTTTGATTTTTAAGGGTGAACAAGCTGATAGTGGATATATAAAGTATTCCTTTGGTGATGTTTCTACTGACTCAAGTGGGGCCATGACATATCGCGAGAGTGTTAGCACTAGTAAGTATAGCGCTGGAAGAACTATGAATTCAGGAAAGATAAAAGTAAATGCTAGGAAGTATTTATCTCCTGATTTAAAGAGTAATGACTTGCATAGACATTTAAATGTGATTTTATTTACTTTAGATTTTGATATATTATAGAAAGAATTAAAAAAATATATATTAAAAATATAAAATTTTAAGATTTTATGCTATAATATGTATTAGTAACTTGATGGGTTCGAAGCCTAGTAGTGTTTCGAACCCTTTTAGTTTGAGAAACGAGAGGAATTTTATGAAAAGCGAAGTAGCAACAAAGACGCTGGTAATATCAGCTATATTGACCTTGGCAGTAGGTATATTATTTATTATATTTCCTGCTTCAGTGATTAACTTGATAAACTATATAGTAGGTGGTTTACTTGTGATTTTAGGTATAATGAGCATTATAATGCATTTTAGGTCGACTAATGCAGGTACCCATTCATTTGGCTTTGCAGTAGGTTTGGTCTTGCTTGTATTTGGTGGATATCTCTTATTAAATAAGGGCTTAGTATTACAGATGCTTACGGTTTTATTTGGATTCTATATTTTGATTAATGGTATTATAGCTATACAGCTTACTGTTGACGCTCTTAGAAAGGGATCCCCTGCATGGAAGGTCACTATTATTTCAGCCATTATTAATAGTATTTTAGGTGTGATTATCCTATGGAATCCATTTGCTGGAACAGAGGTGCTTGTTATGTGGATAGGAATATTTATGACTATTACAGCTATTATAAATATACTTACCTTGTTTTTTGGCAAGAAGGTAGTAAGATAGCTATCCTTTTGAGCGAAAGTAAATATTGTTAAAAAATACACTAATAAAATTTCTGAAATCTACTTGACAAAGTTATTTTATTAGTGTAGTATTACAAAAACAAATTAAAGATATTAACTGTGAAGAGAAGAGTAAATCGAAGCTAGTTTTTCAGAGAGTCCCGTTTGGTGTGAGGGGATAAACGATGGTCGATTGAATATGGTCTTGGAGTTATCATACCGAACTTAAGCGTAAGCTTGGCTAGGCTATGACGTGTTCGCCCGTTACAGCGACGAAGTATGTTTGTACTTTATGAGGAAGTGACTGTGAGGTCATTTCGAAATTAGGTGGTACCACGATTATATCGTCCTATGTTATTTATAACATAGGATTTTTTTATTGGTGTTTTTGTGGAAGAAGGAGGAAAAGATGATTAGCTTAAAAAATGTTTCCAAGATTTATGAAACAAAAGAGCAAAAAGTAAAGGCTCTAAATGAGGTAAATTTACATATTAAAAGTGGAAAAATAACGGGAATAATAGGAACGTCTGGTGCAGGTAAGTCGACCCTTCTAAGGGTGATTAATCAGCTAGAAAGACAGAGTGCTGGTGAGGTTTTTATAAGAGATAGGGATGTTTCTAGTTTAAGTAATTTAGAACTTAGGAAACTTAGGCAAAAACTTAGTATGATATTTCAACACTTCAATTTGCTTTGGTCTAGGACGGTTAAGGAAAACATAGAGTTGCCTTTAGAAATAGCTGGTGTAAGCAAGGCTAGGAGAGAAGAGAAGGCGTTGGAACTTATCGACTTAGTAGGACTTAAGGGCAGAGAAAATTCTTATCCTTCTATGTTGTCTGGTGGACAAAAGCAAAGGGTTGGTATAGCGAGAGCCCTAGCAAATAATCCTGACATTTTGCTTTGTGATGAGGCTACGTCAGCCCTAGACCCAGAAACTACTGAGCAGATACTGGACTTACTACTTAAGATAAATCGTGAGTTTGGAATTACCATAGTTCTGATTACTCATGAGATGAATGTGGTGGAGAAGATATGCGATTATGTAGTAGATATGAAGGATGGCAGGGTAGTCGATGAAAGATGCTTAAACGGAAATAGAACTGATATCTTAAAAGATGAGGAAGTGGATACAAATATAAAAAGGAAGGTGGCAGTCTGATGGAATTTATAAATGCTTTGAATTTTGAACAAATTTTAAATGCCTTTTATGAAACCATGATTATGACCTTTGTTCCTCTTTTAATAGCTAGTATATTTGGTGGCATAATAGGTGTGATTTTATTTTCTACTCAGTCAGGTGGACTGTATGAGAATAAATACTTATCAGTGATTATAGACTTTGTTATAAATGTATTTAGGGCTATTCCTTTTATAATCTTGTTGATACTCATTTTACCACTGACTAAGTTTTTAGTAGGTAGTATACTTGGAGTAGAAGCAGCGATACCGTCACTTTCTATAGCAGCGATACCATTTTTTGCAAGACTCTGTGTGATTGCCTTTAATGAGGTAGATGTTGGAACTGTAGAGGCTGCTGTGTCCATGGGAGCATCAAAGATACAGATTATTAGGAAGATAATCATACCTGAGTCCATGCCGGCACTAGTATCAGCTGTGGCTGTGACAGGTATTACCCTAGTGTCCTATACGGCTATGGCAGGGGCGATAGGCTCTGGAGGGCTAGGATTTTTGGCTTATACCTATGGCTTCGTCAGGAGGAATAATGCCATGCTGATAGTATCTACAGCGATCATAGTTTTGATAGTATTTGCCATACAGTTTGTAGGAGATAAAATAGTCGCAAAAATAGATAAGAGATAATTTATAGGTCAAGTATTTCTTTGTGCGGAAAATATGAGCATTTGTAAAAGTTCTGAGCTGAAGAAAATATGAACCTATATATTTTCTCGAAGAAAGAAGAAAGAAAAAATAAGAAAAAAAACACAAGAAAAAGGAGAAAGAATTATGAAAAAAATTATTTTAACATTAGTAATATTAACACTTGTTTTAGCATCATGTGGAAAGGGGGGAAGTGAGGATAAGACCTTAAAGGTAGCTGTTACCCTAGACCCGCATTCCAAGATAGTAGACTTCGCCAAGCCTATACTAAAGGAAAAGTATGGGGTAGAAGTAGATATGCAAGTGCTTGATAACTACTATATATTCAATGAAGCTTTAAACTCTGGAGAAATAGATGTAAACTACTTCCAGCACGTTCCTTTCTTTAATGATGAAGTAGCTGAGAAGGGTTATGAGATTGCAAATATAGCTGGAGTTCACATAGAGCCATTTGGATTTTACTCCAAGACTATAGATTCAGTAGACGAGCTAAAAGATGGTGACACCATCATTATTTCTACTTCTATTAGTGACTATGGTAGACTACTAGGTATACTTGATAAGGCTGGTGTAATTAAATTAAAAGAGGGGGCTGACTTGATTACAGCTACCTTTGATGATATAGTAGAAAATCCTAAAAATCTAAAATTTACAGAGGTGAAACCAGAACTTCTTAGTCTTTCATATGAGAATGAGGAGGGGGCACTAGTAGCTATAAATGGAAATTATGCTATAACAGCAGGGCTTAATCCATTGAAAGATGCAGTTATCTTGGAAGAGGCTTCTCAGGATAATCCTTATGTCAATATAATAGCTTGTAAAAAGGGAAATGAGGATAAGGAGAAGATAAAGGCATTTGTAGAGGTGCTTCAGTCAGATGAGGTAAAGAAGTTTATCAGTGATACTTACTCAGATGGTTCTGTGATACCAGCAAAGTAGTAAGCATAATAATAGCACTCTAGAATCACTAGAGTGCTATATTTACTATATACCATAAATATCCCTATATTTTTTATCTAAATAATCTATGAAGTAATCAGGGTTGAAGTCCTCGCCAGTGGAGTTTTTAATAAGCCATGCTGGTTTCTTTGTAGCTCCATACTTATGGATTTTTTCTGTAAGCCACTCTCTAATAGGAAGCAAGTCACCCTTAGCTACTAGTGTAGTAAATCCGATTTTTTCTTCCATCTTAGCTACATACTGGCAAGCATAGGCTGAACCTAGAGCGTAGGTAGGGAAGTAACCAAAGGAACCACCAGCCCAGTGTATATCTTGGAGTATACCTTCACTATCGTTTGTTGGTCTTATTCCCAGATACTCTTCGTACTTGTCGTTCCAAAGCTTAGGAAGTTCCATTACATCTATATCTCTAGTGAAAATTTCCTTTTCTATTTCATATCTAACTAGAACGTGTAGTGCATAAGTGAGCTCATCTGCCTCTATTCTGATAAGAGAAGGTGTAACGATGTTTGACTCTTTATAGCATTTTTCTGGGTCAAATCTCTCTGCGCTCTCAGGGTAAGTTTCTTTTAATATAGGTGCTAGAATACCCCAAAACTCCCTGCTTCTGCCGATATTGTTTTCGTGTAGTCTAGACTGAGATTCGTGTATGCCCATGTAGGCACCAGCAGCAGCTAGGCTAAATCCTAGTTCGTCGCTAACGTTTTGGTCATAGAGGGCGTGACCAGTTTCATGTATGGTAGAATATATACTAGACAAGATGTTATCTTCGTAGTAATGAGTAGTAATCCTTACGTCATTTTTGCTAAGTGACATGGTAAATGGGTGCACACTCTCTTTTAATATGCCACGGTTCAGGTCGTAGTTTAGGATTTGCATAAGCTTATTTCCTATTTTTTCTTGACCCTTTATATCGTAGTTTTTGTTGAAAATATTTGCTTCTATTTTTTCGCCTTTTTCGGTGATTTCTTTAAGTAGAGGTACGATTTTTGCCTTTAATTTTTCGAAGAAGGCATCGCATTGTGCTACTGTCATCCCAGCTTCATAGTCATCTAAAAGTGCGTTGTAAGGATGGTCTTTGTATCCCTTGTATTCAATATACTTTTTATTATATTTTATTATTTTATCTAAGTATGGAGCAAAAGTTGAATAATCTCCACTTTCTTTGGCATCTTCCCAGACTGCATTTGCATTGACTAGAAGTCCAGCGTACTGGCTATACTCGTCCATAGGAACTAGGCTGGTCTTTTGGTATTCTCGCTTTACGAAGTTTATCCTGCCGAGGGTAAGTTCGTCTATACCTGTAAGTTTATCAAGCTCTTCAAATAGCTTTTTGTTCTCATCATTAACTAGTTTTTCATAGTAGATTTTAGATAGCTTACTCATGGCTATACCACGCTCTTTACCTGAGTTTTTGGGAGCTATGGTAGCCTCGTCAAAGTTGCTCAATTCCATAAAGAACCATAGTGATTTCAAAGTTTCATCCAAGTCGTTAAACTGTTTTATTAAATCGTTCATTTCATTCCTCTTTCTCTTTTTTCTTTATTTTAATACAAAGCTTTAAATATGTCATTAAATTTTTTACCATAAGTCAAAATAAGACAGCTGTCATATATAAAATTATAGTTTCCTAATTTTTATTTTGGGATTAAAGCTGTCCAAATCTGTGAAAACTTCCAAAATTTTATTTAATTTATGATATTTTGTTGACAATGCTGTTAAAAACCATTACAATTAAGTAGTTAAATTGTTTCTTGATAAATATCTTTAGAAGTAAAAAATTTCAGCGAAATAAAGCTTCTGAAGGATTGTTAGGAAAAACACAAATAGGAGGGACTTATGATAAGTATCATAACAGCCATCCTCATAGCTGCAATAGTGGCAGTAGTTGTCGGTGTTATAGCATTTTACCTTGGTGTTCTCTATAGAAAGAACAT
>PDWI01003837.1_pt1 | contig 20765 bp, 19 predicted proteins | sample 1430891 | NCBI WGS metagenome assembly PDWI01 (sample SAMN01162508, study PRJNA174530) | Oral metagenome, whole genome shotgun sequencing project. | biome: Marine environment; feature: Marine mammal; material: Swab sample of the gingival sulcus; isolation source: swab sample of gingival sulcus... | reverse complement strand
ATTATGAAGCCCTATAAATCAATGATATTATGATGTTTTTCATTAGATAGAATTATAAAATACTGATTTGCTGTAAGTATTAAATCGAACTCACGTTAACTAATAAAATGTATCCTTCTTATAAAAAGAGTAATAACAAAAATGCTATCCAAATTATTGAATAGCATTTTTGTTTATAAATAAATACAATTTGATTATTTCTTTAAAGCCTTATTTACGGTGCTTAATGCCTTTCTAACTGTTCCAATTGTAGTTAAAATATCTTTACGTGTAGGAGCTAGTTTTTTTGCTTTACCTAAATATTCAAGAGCTTTAATATAATGTCCTTTCGCTACTTTTGATTCTGATTTATATTTCTCTGGATTTTTGTTCGCAATAGGTGTTACTTGTTGTACTACTCTTGCTCCTTCGTTGTAATATAAAGTTCCTAAGCTTGCAAAAGCATCAACTTGTAATTTTGATTTCTTCTCACATGCTTTTTCGTATAATCCTTTAGCCTTAGTGAAATTCTTTGCTTTTTGAGCTTTTTGTCCTTCAAGCAAATAATGCTTAGACAATGCCTTAATTAATTTTTTGTTTTTACCCTTACATACTTCTATCCCTTTTTTTAGTGTAGCTAACATTGCATCGTAATGCTTTTGTTTTTTCTGCATTAAAGCACAATAGTAATATGCTTTTGATGATTTATAATTGTTTTTACAGCTTTGAGTAAAATACTTTTCTGCTTTTGCATAATCTTTTGTCTTGTATGCACAAATAGCAGTATTATAAACTAAAGGAAAATCTTTTTGTGTATCTTCTGCATTTAAAAATGCTTCATATTTTTGTAATGCAACTTTGTATTGCTTGGATCTTAATGCAGCATTCCCCTCATTCTTCAATTGTGCTGCCGACTGTGCAAATAATCCTGTTGCACATAAACCTAATACTACAAATAAAATTAACTTCTTCATACTTTTTTTTACTTTATGATTAATATATTAAATTGATTTTCTCTTTTAAAGCGGGCTAATATAGCAATTTCAAATAAAATTTCAATAGCCTTTTTATCTCTTTAGATTTAATATTCGATTACTGTTTTTCGGTATCAATAACTACTAGCTCGCCAAAATTTGGTGTTGGTTCATTAAACGATTCTTCTAGTTTAATTCCTTTAATTGTTGCTTGAATGGTGCGAATTACACCCCCGTGAGTAAAAACAACTACCCTTCTTGGGTGTTTTTGGCAAATTTCATTCCAAAAATCCAAAACTCTATCACGTAACATAACAAACGATTCGCCATTAGAACATTTTCTATTTACAAAATCATCCATCCATTTTGGCAATAAAGGATCTTTGATTTCCTCCCAAACTTTTCCTTCCCAATCACCAAAATTAAGTTCCATAATCCTTTCATCGGTGATGATATTTTCGCCAAAAATATCAGTTGCCAACTTTTTTGTTCGAGTTAATGGACTTGCATAGATAGCATCGAACTCAATTCCCTCTAATTGTTTTTTCACTTCTTCTAATTCCTCAGGATAGGTAATTGCTAAATCTACATCTTTTTGACCATAGCAAACACCTTGCTCTACTGCCACTGCAGTATGTCTTATCAAATAAACTTCCATTTGTTATCTTTTTATTTTATAATGATTTTGAATACTTATTTAAATAAATAGAATAATTAATTCTAATAAATTACATCAATGTGTTTACAATAATAATATACGATATATAAAAAACCGTCTCGGTTATCTGTTGTGTTGCTCCGATACAATCGCCTGTAAAACCTCCAATCCATTTATTAAAATATCTTCCCAGTAGAAATGTTGAGAGATATACTGGTATCAGGATACTAAAAAACCATAGGTTTTCCAATAAAACCAAGGGAACGATTCCTGTAACAACCATTATTATTAGATTTTTTGTGCTCAATTTGTGGGTGTAGTCTTTTACTTTTGAATTTTCGGTGCGTGCATATTGATGCGTATTTACCAATGTCCCCGCCACCATTCGGCTTAATGAATGGGCTGCAATCAACACAAAAGGTAATTCTGATACCTTGATTTCAATTTGGCAGTTATATTTCGTAAAAATTAATAGCACAATTCCCACTACACCAAATGCTCCTATTAGAGAATCTTTCATAATGGCAAGTATGCGTTCTTTACTCCAGCCACCACCAAATCCATCACAAACATCCATAAAACCATCTTCATGTAATGCTCCTGTGAATAGAGTGGTCGCAATCATACTTAAAACAACCGATAAAGAAGTGGGCAAAATAAAGTTGCAGCAATAAAAAACGAAACCGGCAAGTGCTCCCACTATAATTCCTGCTAAAGGAAAATATTTTACCGCTTCAAATTGATACTCTTTTTCAAATTTGCACCAACGAGGAAATGGTATTCTTGTGAAAAAGTTTAATGCAGTAAATAATATGTATATCTCTCTTTTCATTTTTATAATTTATCGCTATTGCTTACCCCTGCATCTTCGAAACTCGCCATCTCGTTTAAGAAATTTACTGCCGATTGAATAATAGGATAAGCCACGGCGGCTCCCGTTCCTTCGCCAAGTCGCATTCCCAAATCAAGAATAGGTGTTGCATTTAAGGCTTCTAACATAAATCGATGTCCGTTTTCGTTAGATTGATGCGCAAAAATACAATACGCTAACACATTTTTATTGATTTTTGATGCTGCCAACAGTGCCGATGTAATTATAAAGCCATCTACCATAATAACCATCTTCAACTCTGCAGCTTTTAGCATCGCTCCTGCAATCATCACAATTTCAAAACCTCCGAAGTGTGCGAAAATACGATGAATATTATCATCTCCCATATCATTCTCGACAGCTTGTTTCAATAGCTGATATTTCTGTTCCAAACCTTTATCATCCCAGCCTGTGCCACGTCCGACACACTCTTTTAGATCAATATTGGTTAATTTATGCAATAGGATTGCTGCCGACGAAGTATTGGCAATACCCATTTCGCCAAAACCAATCACATTACAACCTGATTGATGTGCCTCGGCAACCAAATCAGCTCCTTTCTTTAATGCTTGTTCATATTGCTCTTGCGACATTGCAGGTTCGTTTAAATAACTTTTGGTACCATAGCCTATTTTAGCATCGATGATATCGAATTCTTTATCGAAATCGTAATTAACTCCTGCATCAACAATTTTTATGTCGATATTGTTTTGACGACCAAACACATTAATTGCAGCACCTTCTGATACAAAGTTGGCAACCATTTGCCAAGTAACTTCCTGAGGATAAGGACTGGCTCCATCAAGAGCAATGCCATGATCGGCTGCCATTACCATGATGGTAGGTTGATTTAATTGAGGAGATAAGGTATTTTGTATGATTCCAATCTGTTTTGCGATTTTTTCGAGGATTCCTAGTGAGCCAATAGGCTTTGTTTTAAAATCGATTTTATGTTGTAGTTGTTTTTCTAATTCCAAACTAGGTTGGGTAATGTTAAAATTGATCATTTTATTTAATTTTAGTTGAACGATATGATGCATCTTTTTGCATTCAATGTGTATTTAATAGAGTTACTGCATTTTTTATAATGGGATAACAAACAGCAGCACCTGTTCCTTCACCCAATCGCATACCAATATCTAAAATTGGTTTAGCATTAAGAAGTTGCAACATCTTTTTATGTGCTTTTTCGTTAGATTGATGTGCAAATAAGCAGTAATCTATTACCTTTTTATTAATTTTTGATGCAGCAAGAAGTGCCGAAGTTATAATAAATCCATCAATAATAATACACATTTGCAATTGAGCTGCTTTTAGCATTGCCCCAACTAAAGTAACTATTTCAAAGCCTCCAAATTGGGTAAGCACATCAATTGGATCATGTTTTTTATATTGATATCGTTGCAAACAAGCCTTCAGTATATGATATTTCTTATTTGTATTGCTAGAGTTTAAACCCGTTCCTCGTCCCACACACTCACGCAATGGAATATCTTCTAAAATACTTAGTAATAATGTTGCCGAAGAGGTATTTCCGATTCCTTTTTCGCCAAAGATAACCGTATTACAGCCTGTTTTATGAAGTTGCTCTATAATTTCAAAGCCATTAGTAATACCTTTTAGACACTGCTTTCGACTCATTGCTGATTGCAGACGATAATTGTTAGTGCCATAGCCTAACTTCTTATTTATAATATTAAAATGATTAGGAAAGTGATGTGCTACACCTGTATCGACCACTTGAAATTGAAGTTGATGTTGTTTGGCAAATACATTTATGGCTGCACCTTCATGCATATAATTATACAGCATTTGATAGGTAACCGATTGAGGGTAAAAGCTAACGCCTTCTTCGGCAATACCATGATCGCCCGAAAAAATCACCACAGTAGGTCGATTTATTTCGGGCGATAAGGTATGTTGTATGTTTGCAAACTGAATAGCAATATCTTCAAGTATCCCTAAAGCTCCGTTTACATTTAGTTTTCTACGAACTTTATCTTCTAAACTATTGCTGATACTTGGGATATTAATTTGCATTGATTTTTATCGGTTTTTACCAACAATGTTTCTTAGTTTGTTTAAATTTTGTTGCATCTTCTCTTTAGCCTTAGCATCTTTTTCTTGTTCTACTGCAACCTCTAAATCAGGAAGAGCATCGGTTCTTTCTAATAGTAGAATAACATCTGAAGCAGCAACTCTTACATCGGCATCGTTATCTCTCAAGAAACCTGGTACCCATTTCTTTCCCGACCAGCAAGCTAAATCAACAATTCCTTTTAGACTAGCAATCTTTTCTTTCTTCGAACCAGACAACATTTCATAATATTTATTTTGCAACTTCTGATTTTTACGATCGAAAATAATTTCACGTGTGTGAAACTCTGGTCTCATTACAGTTGCTGGATAGGTTACAAATTGCTTTTTAGTAATCCAACGTACCATACGAGGTATTAGCCAACGCATTCCGGGTGTACACTCAGGGTGTCCAACAAATGCAGCTACTCTACCTTTACCTACCTGATCGGTAACAATAAATGGTCGGTTATTGGTCATATTCTTAGGCGAACCTTTTACAGTGTGCACATCAGATAACATTGTAGCCAAGCTAATGGTTGATATTTTTTTAGTGCGAGGAACCAACACTGGTCCTTCGTAATATTGACAATATAGAATTTCTTGATTTTTTAACTCAGGATAAATCTTTTTACCTGCTTCGGTTAATGAAAATTTAGATAAACCATGTCCTCTGTGGTCGTGTTCTATATCAATTGCTTTAAATTGAATTAGATTTAGATTGGGATATGATGGTGTGTTACTCATGATATAAGCACCTGCACAAATACCAATAACTCCCATGCCTTGATTTTTTACTAAATCGTGTACTCTTTTAATTCCTTTTTCTCCCAAGCTTCGAGTTTCACTTCTTCCTCCTCCTCCAGGGAAAAGCAATACATCAAATTTTAGAATATCATCAGACATAATCTGACTTGCTCTAATAATTTCGCAATCAATATCCTTATCAATGCGTAATGCTTCTACAGCATCAACAATACACCACGGATTATCGCCATTTTTGTTAAAAACACCTACCTTGATAGATGGTGCTACTTGCTCCTTATTCTCTATTCCTGTTTTGTTTTCGGTCTTTTTCTCAACTCGTTTACACGAAAACAGAATTATCGCTGTTAGCGATAAAAATAACATTAATCTTTTCATTTTTTAGTCTTATTGGGTTAATAGATATCATACCATCTGCAACCCTCTATTTACCCAATATAAAAAGTACTTTCTATCTCTTGCTGCTTTAAAATAAAAAGTTATCACAACTAATAACATGACTAGTTTTTATTTTTCACATAAAGAAAAATAGCTCTTTTTTCTTGGAGATAAATTCAGATTACAACTGATATAAATTGTAAAACCACAAAGTTAAACTCTTTTTTTATGTAAAAAAGGAATTTTCTGTTTAATAGAAAGACAAATCAATTAGCCTTTTTATGATAAAACACATAGCAAATAATATGGAGATTAATGTTGTTTTTATTCCTAGAACAACTACCAAACAATAGTAAAAACACGATTAATTGTTTTTATAAACCATTCTTTCTTGCTAGGATTTATTTATTTGTATTGATTTCTTCGATAAAGTTACAGAACGTTTTATTTGAAAATTCCATCACATACCATACAAATAAATACCCGCTGTTATAATCTCATTAATTACAATCAACAAGCGGAAATAAATAGATAGTAATATTATAAATTAAAATTATCCAACACTTCTGATTATTTGAAATTTCAATAATCTTGACTTATCAATTTCACTAATGCTTTAATTGTAGATTGATATAATACTATTTTCATGATTTTCAACCAGAAAACATAAAATAATAGATAAACAAGAGAATATACTTTATTAAATCCATTATAAAAAAGACCACTCAAGCACTTGGGCGGTTAAAAAACCTTTTCGCAGAACAATCCAAGCACTTGGGTGGTTAGAAAACCTTGCGATACCACCCTGACCATTGGAGAAGCTTTTGGCATATTGCCAATCCCTTCCCTAGCCATAGGGGAAGTTTTTGGCAGCTGGCGCAAGCATAAATAGCCTATTTGGAGCTCAATCAACACTCTTTGTTAACAGGTATATTATCATAATAACAGAATAAATTACTACACCTATAAGCTATTATTGTTGGTCGTTTCTGGTTACCCATGGTTTTAAAAATTGACTATATTTGCACAAAATTTTCAGAAAATGGACATACAAACCTTAATTGCAGCAGCAAAAGATTTAGAAGCAAAAGAAGAATATCAATCGGCTATAAATGTATATCAAAAAATAGCCGCCATAGATAATACTAACATTGATATATTTTACAAAATAGGTGAATTAAACTATGCCTTAGGACAGCTTACCGAAGCATTAACCGCCTTTATTAGAGTTACCGATTTAGATAAAGATCACAATAAAGCAAAAGTAAATATCGAAATGATTCGATCGATACTTGACTTCTTTAACCCAGACTTATACAACCCATAGAATCAACAAACATATCGCTTTGAATAGATATCTTCAGATAACTAAACAATGGCACTATCTGCTTTTCATCTGTAAACATATTGGTATTTTATACCAGTTGTGATTTGAATTTATCCCAAAGAAAAACAAGCATGAGATACAGCAAGTTTTTACTTTGAATAAGAAAGAAAACTAGATCTTTTAATAGGGTAAATTGGGATTGCAAATGGTATCACATATTAAATTTGTTCAATAAACAGGTTATTTATAGATTTGTTCGAAAGAAAACAACCCTATAACAACACTTCCTACAAGATGATAGCAGATGGAACATTAATTAATAAACTGAGAAGCGGTCATAAGCCCAGCTTTGAAATTATTTTTAAGCAATGCTATCCCGATTTATTCAACTTTGCTTATTCCTATACAATGGATAAACAAACTGCCGAAGATATTGTACAAGATGTTTTTTTTAATCTTTGGCTCAAACGCAAGAGCATTCCTATTGTAAAAAATCTAAAGGCATATCTATATACCGCTGTAAAAAATCGATGTCTCGATTACTTTAAACACATGCAGGTAATCGACAAGAATAAAAACAAATTAACCGAAGCAATTATCTTCTCTAAAACCACCACCTACGAAGAAAATAGCGAAGTATTAAATAAAGTACGAGAATGTATTGCCAAACTACCAAAGCGTCAGCAAGAGGTTATTGAACTAAGATTAGCAGGATTAAAATATAGCGAAATAGCTGCAAACCTAAACATTTCAGAACACAGCGTACATAGCCATATTAAAAACATCTATAAATCGCTTAGAAATAATTTACAAATGTTGCTCTTTATTTCTGCCCTATTTCATTAATGCCAATCATGACCATTTGTAAAACGAATTACTCCCTAAAAAAAACTCATTGACAAAAGCCAATGAGTTAATATCACAAACGAATTCTTAGGATTTACTACACAATTCCTGAAAAGCCCATAAAAGCCATTGCCAATAATCCAGCCGTTATAAGGGCAGCAGGAGTTCCTTTTATTCCCTTAGGTAAGTCAATCAAATCTAAATGCTCGCGAATACCAGCAAATAAAACCAAAGCCAAACCAAAGCCAAGAGCTGTAGCTCCTGAAAATACAACTGCGTGTAACAAATCATAATCTTTTTGAATAGTAATAATGGCAACCCCCAAAATAGCACAGTTGGTGGTAATTAAAGGAAGAAATACCCCCAATGCTTGATATAGTGCAGGACTTACCTTTTTCAATATAATTTCAACCAATTGTACCAACGATGCAATAACCAAAATAAATGAGATGGTTTGCATAAAGCCAATACCATAAGGTTCTAATACATATTTCTGAATTAAATAAGTAACAATGGTTGCAAGAATCATCACAAAAGTAACCGCTCCTGTCATTCCCACCGCAGTAGATACCTTTTTAGAAACACCCAAAAACGGACAAATACCCAAAAACTGCGATAGCACCACATTGTTTACAAATATTGCCGATATAATAATTAATATATATTCCATAGCTGTTGATTTATTGGATTAATTTACTTTTCGTATTTTATTGATTACTGCAATTAAATATCCTAAAGCGATAAATGCCCCTGGTGCTAAAACAAACACAAGCATTCCATAGTTTTCACTAAAAATAGTTACTCCAAATATTTTTCCTGAACCTAAAAGTTCACGTAAAGAACCAAGCATGGTTAATGCCATAGCAAAACCAAGCCCCATACTAATACCATCAATAATAGAAGGCACAATTTTGTTTTTCGAGGCAAAAGCTTCAGCTCGTCCTAACACAACACAGTTTACCACTATCAGCGGGATAAATACACCAAGCTGTGCGTGTAAAGCAGGTACATAAGCAGCCATCAGCATATCTACCATAGTTACAAAAGTTGCTATAATCACAATAAACGAAGGTATCTTTACTTTTTCAGGAATAAACCCACTAAAAATAGAGATAAACAAATTCGACATGATTAAAACAAATGTGGTTGCCAAACCCATTCCTAATCCATTAATTGCCGAAGAGGTAACCCCTAAAGTAGGACACATTCCCAATAACAAAACAAATACAGCATTTTCCTTAAAAAAGCCTTTGGTTAAATTCTCTAGAAGTGTCATTTATTTTCCTCCTTTTGTTTGTTGTTTGTATTCTTTGTATGCTTTGGTTACAGCATCGAGAAAAGCTCTAGAACTAATGGTTGCAGCCGTAATGGCATCAATATCTCCACCATCTTTACTTACTGTGAAGTTTACCTTTTCAGGATTTTTATTGATGATACTGCATTTTTGTTTGGCAGGATCGCTAGTCTTAAACCAATCGACCATTTTAGTTCCCAATCCCGGAGTTTCTAAATGTTCTAACACCGAATAATTAAAAACAGTACCATCAGGTTTTAATCCGACCATCAACCATACATATCCTCCAAAACCATTGGTGCTAAAAGTTTTTACAGCAGTTCCTACCAATTTACCATCTTTTTTAGCAGGATAAAATTCCATTTTACCACCTTGTACTTCCTTCTCGTACATCTCGGCACTAGGATTATTATCAAAATCAGGAACTACTTGCTTAATGGCTTGTAATTTCTTTTCTAATTTGGCTTTGGCAATGGGTTCTTTTGTTAACGAATAAATACTTCCCAATGCTGCCGAGGCTACCAGCGTTACCACAAATAACACTAGCACCATTCCTAAAAATGTTGATTCTTTCTTTTCAGCCATAATTATTTTCTTTTTTCTCCAAAGCGTTTTGGTTTCAAATAAGTATTAATTAAAGGAACAAAAGCATTCATAATTAATATCGCAAAAGATATTCCTTCAGGATAAGCCCCAAATATTCGAATTACCACGGTGATCACACCAATACCAATACCAAAAATAATCATTCCGATATTCGACATGGGCGATGTTACATAATCGGTTGCCATAAATATAGATCCCAGCAATAATCCTCCTGATAAAACATGGAAGAATGGAGATGCGTAATGCTCAGGATCCGAAAGATGAAGAGTCCCTGTAAATAAAATTACTGTTCCTATTATCGCTACAGGAATATGCCAAGTAATAACTTTTTTCCATAGCATATATGCCAATCCTATAAAAAGAGCTAAACCTGCGATTTCACCCATTGAACCTCCTGTATGTCCTAAAAACATATCTAAATTAGAGGGCATATCACGGGTTAAATGTGAAAGAGCCTCCCCTTTCTTCAATCCTTCTTTAATAATTGCAAGTGGAGTAGCACCTGTTTCGGCATCGAAATACGAAGTTGCCATACGCATTGGCTTAGGCCAAGTGGTCATTTGCACAGGAAATGATATCAAAAGAAATACACGCCCAACTAGAGCAGGATTAAATACATTGTTTCCTAAACCACCAAAGGTCAATTTTCCAATACCTATTGCAACCAAAGCACCAATCATGATAATCCATATTGGAAGATTCGAGGGCACATTAAAAGCCAACAACAATCCTGTTATCAATGCCGAACCATCATTTATGGTAACTTCTGTTTTTAGAAGATATTTTTGTATTAAATATTCAAATAAGTAACACGATGCCACCGATGCGGCAGTTACAATAATTGCACTAAAACCAAAATAGAAAAAGGTAAATAATAGTGCGGGAATCATTGCAATAACCACTCTATACATATTTCTTTGTATAGAATCGCCACTGTGAATATGAGGCGAAGGTGCAACTAGTATATTATTATTCATAATTATTGATTAAAGGTTAAAATTTTCAAACTTCTATTGCTTTCTACTGCGGATAATCTGTCCTACTTTTCCTTTTCCTAAACGGATATAATCGAGCAACGGACGATTAGCAGGGCAAGTAAAACTACATGAACCACATTCGATACAGTCCATCACATCATCGTTTTCCAATCTATCGTAGGCTTTTTTATCGGCACATACCATTAACAAATAGGGTTCTAATCCCATTGGACAAGCCGACACACATTTGGCACATCTAATACAAGGCTTAGTATTTTTTCGTAAGGTCTCTTTGCGAGGCAATAGCAACAATCCAGAACTTCCTTTTGCTAAAGGCACATCAATAGAGGTAAGGGCTTTACCCATCATTGGTCCTCCTCCCACTATTTTACCTGTATCTTCGGGTAATCCGCCAGCAGCTTCTATGATATCGGTTACAGGTGTACCTACTCTAAACAACCAGTTTGATGGATGTTTTACCGATTTACCTGTTACAGTTGCAACTCGTTCAAATAGAGGTTTATTTTTTTGTACCGCCTCATAAACTGCCAATGCTGAACCTACATTCTGTACCACAGCTCCCACCTCAATAGGCAATGCACCTGAAGGAATTTGACGTTTAATTGTTGCATCAATTAATTGTTTTTCGCCCCCTTGAGGATACTGGGTTTTTAATGCACAAATTTCAATTCCTTTATATTTAGGAGCCAATTTCTTCATATGCTTAATGGCATCGGGCTTATTATTTTCAATTCCCACCACAGCACGATTTACATTTAAGGCCTTCATCAAAATTTGAATACCTACCATCACCTCATCGCCTTTTTCAAGCATCACACGGTGATCGGCTGTTAAATAAGGCTCACACTCTACCGCATTAATCACTAATACATCAGCGGTTTTTCCGGGTGGTACCATCAATTTTATGTGTGTAGGAAATGTTGCCCCCCCTAGCCCAACGATACCAGCTTCAGCAATCTTTTTAATAATAGCATCTTTATCGGCTGTAATTTCTGTAATCAAATCGGGAGTTCTATCAATATCTTCAAGCCATTCATCGCCATTTACTTTTATGATAATGGCTTTGCGTTTAAAGCCGCTAGAATCCATGATATCATCAATCTTGAAAACTTTACCCGATACTGAAGAATGAATATTTGCCGAAACAAATCCAGTTGCTTTGGCTATCAGTTGTCCAACTTTAACCTCATCATTCTTTTTTACAATGGGTGTTGCGGGAGCACCAATATGCTGAGATAAAGGGATACTTACCATTTTGGGTATTGGCAATGTCTGAATTGCACTATCTGCCGAAAGTTTGTTCTCTTCGGGATGAATACCTCCTATAGAAAATGTCTTCAACACTATATTATCCTCCTATTTATTATCTATTTCTACTGTATTTTCTTTCTCTTGTTCTTGTAACGCCTTAGGAATTTTTAAAGATTCCTCTTCTTTGGGAGTTGTTGAATCCAATTTAGGAGTTACTTCTTTTACTGTTGCTTGAGTTGCTTTTATCTCTTTTTCGGCTGTTGCCTTTTCTTTTGTTGCAGTATTCGGCTTTGGAGTGTCAGCTTGCGATGTAGTCTCTACCTTTTTCGCTGCTGATGTTTTAGCCACAACTGTTTTTTCCTTTGGTTTATCAGTAGCTGTGATTTCTTTTTTTGCTACAGGTTTAGGTTTCTCTGCTTTTGGTTTTGCAGGTTTACGTGGAGGGAAATTCAATTCGTGAATAGCTTGTGTAGGACAAACTGAAACACACTTTCTACACAACTTACACTTATTATAGTCGATATATGCCAAGTTGTTTTCAACTGTTATAGCTCCAAACGGACAAGCTTTTTCACACTTACCACAACCAATACAAGCGGCAGCACAAGCTTTTTTAGCAATACCCCCTTTATCATTATTAACACATGAAACAAATATTCGTCGGCTCTTTGGTCCTTGTTTTCTTAATTCGATGATATGCTTAGGACACGCTTTAACACAAGCTCCGCAAGCCACACAATTTTCTTCAATAATAACAGGTAGTCCTGTTTCTTTATCCATGTACATTGCTCCAAAATGACAAGCATCAACACATTCGCCTAAGCCTAAACAGCCATTCTGACAACCAGTATTACCGCTATATAATGAAGCAGCGATAGAACATGATGCAGCTCCGTCATATTGATTGGTTTTAGGTCGATTTGCACAGGTTCCGTTACAACGCACAACTGCCAACATTGGAGCCGATGCTTTTATCTCATGTCCTAAGATTGTGCCCACTTTTGACATAACGGCACTTCCTCCTACAGGACAATTCATGGTTGATATATCATCTGCTTTTACCAATGCTTCGGCAAATCCTCTACATCCCGGAAAGCCACAACCACCACAGTTAGCCGCAGGTAATATTTCTTCTACCTCATCAATACGAGGATCTTCTTCCACTTTAAACTTTTGAGCTACAAAATACAATATTACTGCTGCCGTAACACCAATCGTACATAAAGCTAAAATTGTAATTACAATAATGTTCATTGGATTAAAATTTTACTATTTTTTCTATGCTGAATGAAAATGTTTTCTTTAGTCGCTTCTTATAAAAAGACAATACAACATAATAAGGAATTAATATCGCTAAAGAGATCAGTCCACTTATCAATTCATTCTTGCTTATTTCTAAGGCTAAAATCAATGTGATTACAACAATAATAAAGGGAATGATATAGGCTATTGTTAACGCAAACCAACCTAACGATTCTTGGTATTTTAGATTTACCTTTTCACCCACCGTATATTGATTACTGTAATCAATCACATCAACTGTTTTCTCTTTCATATCTGCCATTGAGCAGGCTCCTTTGGCATGACATCCGGCACAAGCCGATACATTCATAATACCAACAGTTATATGTTCGTTGTCTATTTTTAAAATAGTAGCAGAATGTTCTATATCGCTTGTTTTTGCCATTGTATTGTTTTTTCTAGTTTAGCATAATTTTATGCTCATTTTGCCACAAAACCAAACAAAAATAGATATTTCGAACAGATTCCACTGGAGGTAAATTCTATTTAGAGATATTTTAAATAGATTTTTTTCGCCCTATTTTGTAATGTAGAGATAGCAAAAATCATTTCTATCTATATTGATAACAGGATTTTGAAAAGCACTAAAAAAACGACCAAATATTTCGAGTATTGTGTATTCAACCAATACAATTTAGAATATATCAAAATAAATTACAACAATTTTATCTACTCCTTTTTAAATACCATTTGTAACCTGAATTTACCCAATAAAAAAGTCCTATTTTTCTTTCGGTCTGTCAAAAGCCCTGTTGAAAATTTACTTTTGTGCTTTCGGTCAGACCGAAAGCCCTGTTGTCAACTTACTTTTATACTTCCGGTCAGACCGAAAGCTCTGTTGTAAACTTACTTTTATACTTTCGATGAGACCGAAAGCTCTATAGTCAAAAAAAGCACTGTTATACATTTTCGTGTTTTGATACCATTTTCTTTTGGGTAATTACAAATGCTATTATTTTGGTGCTATTTTCTAAAACTAGAAATAATAAAAAGTATTCCCACTATAATATATGGAATACTTAACAGCTGTCCCATATCTAAAGGCAAATTGTTTTCAAATGCCACTTGATGCTCTTTTAAAAACTCAATAAAAAAACGTGCAGTAAAAATAAGTGTTAATACCAGTCCAAAATAAAACCCATTGTGTAACGAGTTACGCTTAACCTTATAAAGGATTATCATTATTATAAAAATGATAAAATAGCTAATTGCCTCATAAAGCTGGACAGGATGACGAGGCACTGTATCCACTCTTCGAAACACAAAAGCCCAATCGACATTTGTTGCTTTTCCTATTATTTCAGAATTAGCAAGATTTGCCAACCGAATAAACACGGCTGCCAAAGGAGTAACAATAGCAATTAAATCGACCGTTTTCAATATCGATTGCTTGGTTTTTCTGGCATATAAAATTAACGCAATAATTAAACCTAATGCTCCCCCATGGCTTGCCAAACCTCTATATCCAACAAATTGATATGTTCCATCTTGAAAAAATTGAACAGGTAAAATAATCTCTAAAGGATGTTGTAGAAAATAGTCGGGCTGGTAAAACAGGCAATGCCCCAAACGAGCACCCACAAAAATACCAATAACACCGTAGATTGTTAATCGTTCCAAATCTACCACATCAATCTCTTCCTTTTGAAATATCCATTTTAAAATAGAAAGACTGAATAGAATACCCGTAGCAAAAAGTAACCCATAATAACGAATAGATATACCGTAAATATTGACAATTTCAGGATTAATATTCCAATTAATATAGCACAGTTCCATTTTGTTTTCGTTTTGTTAGACAATCTCAAATTCTAAAAGCAGATTTAATTGATATTTTTACGTCATCACCCCCCTTGAAGAAGCTAGGTTCAAATCTAATTACTTCGAGTTACAAATACAAGCAAACAGCAATACCCTTTTTACAATCAACAGCTTAAATCTATATTAGAAAACACCGCCAAAGAATACTTATCAATAAACTGTTGGTCTATTTTTTTTTCAGCTCGCATTATATATCTTTGGGCGACCAAAATCAAGAGTAATATTATGAGTAATTTTATTGTTTCAGCACGTAAATATAGACCCGATACATTTCAAAGTGTAGTAGGACAATTTTCCATCACCACCACGTTAAAGAATGCCATCAAAAATAATCACTTGGCACATGCCTATTTATTTTGTGGTCCTCGTGGAGTAGGAAAAACATCGTGTGCGAGAATATTTGCAAAAACAATCAATTGCTCTAATGTTACACCAGATTTTGAAGCATGTAATAACTGTGAATCTTGTCAGGCGTTTAACGAAAATCGTTCGTTTAATATTCATGAATTAGATGCAGCCTCAAACAATTCGGTAGAAGATATCAGAAATCTTATCGACCAAGTACGCATACCACCACAAATAGGAAGCTATAGCGTATATATCATCGACGAGGTACACATGCTTTCACAATCAGCATTTAATGCGTTCTTAAAAACATTAGAGGAACCGCCAAAGCATGCCATTTTTGTATTGGCAACTACCGAAAAACACAAAATATTGCCAACCATTCTATCACGTTGTCAAATTTTTGATTTCAGTAGAATTAAGGTAGAAGATGCCGTAGAACATCTAAAACAAATTGCAGAAAAAGAGAATATCGCAGCCGATGAAGAAGGTCTTAATATAATTGCACAAAAGGCTGATGGTGCTATGCGAGATGCTTTATCTATCTTCGATCAGATTGTTAGTTTCTCAGGCAAAGAAGTTACCTTCGAAAAGGTAATTCAAAATTTGAATGTACTGGACTATGATTACTACTTTAAGATAGTAGATGCCGCTTTAGAAGGAAAAGTAACCGATGTGCTTCTAATGCTAAATGAGATTATTGAAAAAGGATTTGATGGCCATCATTTTGTCGGAGGACTAAGCTCGCATCTACGTGATGTTTTGGTTAGCAAAGATGCAGCCACCATTAAATTATTAGAAGTAAGCGACAGTGTAAAGAAAAAATACTATAACCAAGCACAAAAATGCACGGTTGATTTTATTTACGATGCACTCAAGATATTAAATCGCTGCGATATCGAATACAAAACAAGTCAAAATCCACGTCTTTTAATAGAACTTACCCTAATTCAATTATCTCAATTAATTGAATCAAAAAAAAAAGGGAATTGATCTAAATAAAGATCCTAAAAAACTATTGACCATTGCTATTGAGAACAGAAAGAAAATAGCAATACAAAAGACAACTAAACAGAGCGATGCTCCACCAGTAAATACGACAGTAACAAATGCCACTACCTCAAAACCCAAAGAACAGGCAGCGGCATCTAAACCAACAGTATCTATCAAACAGATGTTGCAACAAAAAAATGCAACACAACAAACAGTATCAGCTTCTGTAACATCATCGAAAGCAGAAAACAAAACGCACAGTAACACAGAAACACTAGAATTGAACATTGAAAACATCAAACTTCAATTTAGTCGTTTTATCGAACAAAAAAGCAAAAGCGATAGACTGAAAGTAGATTTATTGGTAGGCGAACCACAGCTAAACAATTCGCAAATCACATTAAAAACAACAAATCAATTACAATATAATGATTTAAGTGAAGTGGCTACTGAACTACAAAATTATTTACAACGTGTATTTTCTAATCCAGAATTGAGAATATCTATTATGCAACCCGATCAAACGCCAACCAAAAAGATTTTTAATAATACCGATAGATTCAATCAAATGTGTGAAAAAAATCCGCTATTGCTTCAAATGAAAAAGCAATTTCTTCTTGATTTTGATTAATAATATCATTTGTAACTCCAATTTATCCAATTAAAACTCTTATTTTTCTTTTGGGAAACTACAAGTTACAACTGGTATTATCCCCTTGTAAACGCCATTTTTTCACAAAAACCATCATTACACTCCATACGCAAAATATAATAACACATTAAAAATAAGCCATTAAAACTATTGTTTGTTTACAAAAGTACTTCCAACTCAATTGGAAGCCCTATTGTAACCTTACAAAAGTACTTCCGACTCAATTGGAAGCACTTTTGTAACCTTACAAAAGCACTTCCGACTCAATTGGAAGCCCATTGTAACCTTACAAAAGTACTTCCGACTCAATTGGAAGCCCATTGTAACCTTACAAAAGTACTTCCAACTCAATTGGAAGCCCTATTGTAACCTTACAACAGCACTTCCGACTCAATTGGAAGCACTTTTGTATATCAACAAGCATTTATCGTAATTTTTTGAACCGAGAAAATACCTAGGCCAACAAGACTTTTAATCCACTCCAAAGCAATGATACCAGTATCAAATAGTGCAAAAAAGCTCATCTAAAGATGAAATATTGCGGTACAATATCAATTTATTGACCATAGTATAGCTATTTTGAATAATACTATCAATGCGAATTAAACAACTCAAATCAGGATTACTTTTTTTATCTTTTCAAACAAAATTCTGTTAATACTTATAATTCAAATACTATGAAAAAGCCAAATAATTCGCTCTATTTTTTCGTCAAAAAAAATGTAATTTTTCTTACAAATAAAGTTTCCCAATAAAGACAGGAGGTGCAAGCCCAACAGCTGTATAAATAGAGTTTTTTTTAGTGTAAAAATAGACAAACACAGTATCTATATTTGAAATAAATAATTACATTTGAAACTGTTTTTCAAAAACGAGAAAACTTTCAAGAAGCTATTTATTAGTATTTTAAACGCATATCAAAAATTCAAAATACAGAAAATTAATAGCTTAACTTTTCTCTAAAACAATTTCATAAATACCTAATTAAATACAAACACAAAACCATGAAAAAAAGAGTAAATCCACAACTATTAACCGTAAAAAAACGGGACGGACGAATTGTAGAATTTGATGCAAGTAAAATTGTTTTTGCTGTTTTTAAAGCACTGAGAAGTGTCAACCAACCAGACAGAAAATTAGCTGAAGAAATTGCAGAATCGGTAATAACTCAACTCACATCTGAACAAGCCGAAGTAGAGCACATTCAAGACTTAGTAGAAATGGAGCTTTTTAAACGCAATAATTTCAAAGCTGCAAAAGCATTTATTATCTACAGAAAGAAACACGAAGAGTTGCGAAATGTGAAAGAGATGTTCTCTAATATCAATATGATTGACGATTATATCAACAATAATGATTGGAGAATTAAAGAAAGTGCCAACTCGACCTACTCCCTACAGGGAATGAACCAACATATCTCGACCATTGTAAGTGCTCAGTATTGGTTAAATAAGATTTATCCTAAAGAAATAGGCGATGCACACAAAGCTGGTAAACTACACATTCACGATTTAGGTTTTTTAAGTGTATATTGCGTGGGCTGGGATTTACAAGAACTCATCAATGTTGGATTTAGAGGTGTTGCTGGAAAAGTAGAAAGTAAACCAGCTAAACATTTCAGAACCATATTAGGACAAATCGTAAACTTCTTTTATACCATGCAAGGCGAAGCAGCAGGAGCTCAAGCATTCTCTAACTTCGACACTTACCTTGCTCCTTTTATTAGAGAAGATAATTTAACATACAAAGAAGTTAAACAGGCATTACAAGAGTTTATGTTTAACATGAATATCCCCACTCGTGTAGGCTTTCAAACTCCATTTACAAATATCACTCTTGATTTGGTCGTTCCAAATAACATGAAAGATTTGGCTGTTACCATTGGTGGCGAGATGAAAGACACCGTATATGGCGATTACCAACACGAAATGGATGTATTTAATAAAGCATTTACCGAAGTAATGATTGAAGGTGATGCCAATGGCAGATTATTTTCATTCCCTATACCAACTTATAATATCACCAAAGATTTTGACTGGGAAAATGAATACCGTCAACCAATTTGGGAAATGACAGCGAAATATGGTATTCCTTATTTCTCTAATTTCGTCAATTCAGATATGTCTCCTGATGATGTTCGCTCCATGTGCTGTCGTTTACGATTAGATACCACTGAATTAAAATCAAGAGGTGGAGGTTTATTTGGAGCAAACCCACTAACAGGTTCGATAGGTGTAGTAACTTTAAATTTACCTAGAGTAGCCTACGAATCGAAAGATGAATTAGAATTGTTCCAGCGTATTGAAAAATTGATGGAATTGGCAAAAAGCAGTTTGGAAATCAAAAGAAAGCTAATAGAGAAACTAACCGATAATAATCTATATCCATATTCTAAGTTCTATTTAAGAAAAATACATCAACGCAATGGAGCTTATTGGAATAACCATTTCTCTACGATAGGTATTGTGGGTATGAACGAATGTTTATTAAACTTTTATGGACAAACCATTACTTCTAAAGAGGGAAAAGCAAATGCTATTAAAATATTAAACTTTATGAGAGATGTGTTGCAACGTTTCCAAGACGAAACAGGACACATTTACAACTTAGAAGCAACTCCTGCTGAAGGAACCACTTATCGCTTGGCACGAATTGACAAAGCTGAATATCCTGATATTATCACAGCCAATGAGCATAATGTAAGAGAGTGTAATGCTGCTCCATATTACACCAACTCAAGTCAGTTGCCTGTTGGTTTTACCGATGATATTTTTGAAGCTCTTGAATTGCAAGACGATTTACAAACCAAATATACAGGAGGAACCGTTTTCCATACATTTGTTGGCGAAAGCCAATTGCCTGCCGAATCGGTAAAACAATTGGTAAAAATGGTTTGCAATAACTTTAAACTCCCTTACTTTACCCTTTCGCCCACATTTAGTGTGTGCCCTGAACACGGATACATCTATGGAGAACATCATACTTGTCCTAAGTGTGCCGAAAAAGAAAAGGAAGTACGTTGCGAGGTTTATTCTCGAATAGTGGGTTATTTGCGTCCTGTTGAACAGTGGAATAATGGTAAACGAACCGAGTTTAGCGACAGAAAACTTCTCGACAAAGAAATCAAGAATATCAATATTGACAAGTAGAGAATGCGAATAGCTGGTTTTCAAAAGCAGAGTTTTATTGATTTTCCCGGACATATTACAGCTGTAGTATTCACACAAGGTTGTAATTTTCGTTGTGGTTATTGTCATAACCCTTCGTTGGTATTACCTGAATTATTTGAAAAACCCTATTCTAACGAGGAGGTGTTCGCCTATATCAGCAAATACAAAAAGCTATTAGATGCTGTTTGTATTACAGGAGGCGAACCCACCTTACACAATGATTTGCCCAATTTTATTCAACGCATTAAAAACATAGGGCTTAAAGTAAAGCTAGATACAAATGGTACAAACCCTAAAATGTTAAAGCAATTATATGACGATAAATTGCTCGACTTTGTAGCGATGGACATCAAACATTTGCTTCAATACGATAAATATAGGAGTATCATTGGTAAAGAAACCGAAAACCATTTATTTGATAATATTCTGAAATCGATAAAATATATCGAACAATCGGGA
>PDWI01003836.1_pt1 | contig 20766 bp, 22 predicted proteins | sample 1430891 | NCBI WGS metagenome assembly PDWI01 (sample SAMN01162508, study PRJNA174530) | Oral metagenome, whole genome shotgun sequencing project. | biome: Marine environment; feature: Marine mammal; material: Swab sample of the gingival sulcus; isolation source: swab sample of gingival sulcus... | reverse complement strand
TGACTATGATATTTATTCGGCGGCTTCGTGTACCACTAACGCTATTACGCCTGTTTTGAAGGTTATTTATTCAACATTTGGCATCGAACGCGGACATATTGAGACAATCCACTCGTACACAAACGACCAAAATTTGGTGGATAATTATCACAAAAAATATCGTCGCGGAAGAGCTGCGGCTATCAATATGGTTATCACAGAAACGGGTGCCGGCAAGGCGGTTTCTAAGGCAATTCCCGAGTTGAGCGGTAAGCTGACTTCTAATGCCATTCGCGTGCCTGTGCCTAACGGTTCTTTGGCAATTTTAAATCTTACTTTATCGCAAAAAACTGATATTCAGACATTAAAAGATGTTATGAAATCGGCTTGTCTTGACGGTGAGCTTGTTGAACAAATACGCTATTCGGTAAATAATGAGTTAGTTTCTTCGGATATCGTTGGACTTTCTGCGGCTTCGATTTACGACAGCAACGCAACGATTGTTTCGGGCGACGGACGTAACGTCTTGTTATATGTTTGGTACGATAACGAGTTTGGATATGTCAATCAAGTTGTGCGAATTGCGAAATATGTGGGCAAAGTTAGACGCTATCATTATTATTAGAATTTTTAGTTGCCGACGGTAAGTTGGCGTATAAAATATAAAGGCGTATTCTTGTGATACGCCTTTTGTATTTTCATGCTCTTAAAACTAAAAATCAAACTTCTCGTAGATTTCCAATATCTCTTCTTTGGAGGCAAGATGATTTAATCTTACAAGAATTGAGGTTTCGTAAGGAGCTTTTGTTACGATTACATAATACGAGGGGTTATTGCCGGCTCTTTTATAGTAAAGACAAGTAACGCCCTTGTATTCAAATATTTCAAATTCTTTTTTATATTCTTCGGGCATTTGGTCGAGCGTCACAACTCCTGAAATTGAGATGACAATATATTTGTTGCTGTTTGGCTTTTTCAGATAGGCTGTTAATGCTCCGGATTTTTCTTTCTTTGCAAATGATTTTTTATAACCGTTGCTACTGCAAAAGGCATCAACCTTTTTTATGAATTTATCTAAGGGGTAATTGTTTGGATTTCCTTTTATTTGTTTACTCGATTTATTGTGCTGATTATGAGTTAGTTGTAACTTTACATCGGCTGGTTTAATTGCATTTGCATAGATGCTTAATAAGCATAATACTGTTAATGATAAGATTGTTTTTTTCATGTTTATAGTTTTTAATTGGTTAAAATATTTATGGATTATAAAGTTGCCAAATAAACTGCAAATTGCGTTAAAATATCAATTATGTATTTGATTTCTACCACTTATTTTCATCATATTCAATTAGATAGGTCGATATTTCAATGTCGTTGATTTGTTCGGTTTGTTCAATTACGTTGGCGGGATATTTTATATCATTGGGACAATAAACGAGGTAAATTCCTTTGGTTTGCCCCAGACTTTTGCAGTAATATGCAAGTTGTTTTTTCCCCTTGCTAAATTGACTCGGACTATTATACACCTTTGTTTCAATCAAAAGCTCTTGCCCCCTCACGTTTATAATCATATCGCTTTTGCCGAGTCCGGTGTTGGCTTCTCTGTAAATTTTGCCTTCGAGTTCGTTCACAAAAGCGTGGATGTAAGTCTCAAAACTGTAAATCAAGGCAGCTTCTTTTATGGATTTGTAATTTCCGTTTTCGTCTTTCTCGCGATGCGGATTAAAGCCTCGTCTTTTGATGTACGCTTTGTAGTTTTCTATTAATTTTTCGAGTTTTAGGTCGCCTGTTTCCGTGAAATATTCCTCCGCAAAAATGGTTCTGCTGATTTGTCTTTGCTCGCCGTTGGTATACGGATAAAAGGCATCATAAACGGTTTTGCGATACAAAGGCACCCAAAATTTCACATAGCCGTTTTCATCTTCTTTTATCAAGCCGTTGGTGTGTAAAAACTTAATATGCGGTTTGTTGATTTTAAATGGGATTTTATCTTCGGTAAACAATAGCCGTTCAACAAAAGCACGCTCTTCGTTGGCTTTGTTTATGATGTTGGAAATATTTTTGTCGATGGTTAGGTTCAAATACCAATGCTCAACTTTCAGATAATCAGCATAATCAATGATTTTTTTGTCGGGATTATTCTCAACCAACTGACGAGCAAAACCATTTACAAGTCCGGGCTGATTGGCAGTGATTTCGGATATTTTTTGCTTTACTTTTTCGTCGAACAGTTGCCCTGTTTCGGTTTCGTGTTGCCCGAGTAACTCGACGACTTCTTGGTCTGTGAAGTAAGGCACATTCAGGTTGTCGGCAATATTAAAGGGGCTTGCATTGTCGCTCACCACACCCACTATATTAGAAACGCCAACCAAAATCACGCTTTTCAAACAGTGGCTTTCTCGTGAATGATAGGCATTGCGTATTGAATGTAAAAAAGTTCCAAAATATTCAGGGTTTATGCCTTCAACTTCGTCGATTATTAGAACGCATTTAGTATTATTGTTTTTTTCAATTTTTTGAAAAATTTGTTGCAAGCTTAAATTTTTTAAATTTTGTTGCCAAAATTCATTTAGTTTCCATACTAATCTATCTAAAAAAGACTCAAAATCAGCATCCATATAATTTTCAAAATTAATATGCGCCACTTTGTACCCCTGCTTGGTTAGCTCTTCTGCTAACTGCCTGAAATACGTGCTTTTACCCGTTTGGCGTGGTGCCCAAATTGTGAAATATCTATCATCTTGCACCAATTTAATGCCTTTCTTGATTAAATCGGTTCTTAAAATCGTGTAATGCTTCTTTGGTATATTGGGACCTGATGTGTTAAATGCTTTCATGGTTGTTTTTTTGCAAAGATACTAATCCTCCCTAATTTATATAAAATTACAATGAAAATTAGTCAAGTATTTGTTTTATTATTCCAAAACCTCGGTTAGCTTTTTGTCTAATTGTTCGCCCATTAGATTGCGAGCAATTATTTTTCCGTCTTCCGAAATTAAAAAGTTGGCGGGTATTTCGTTGATGCCGTAAATCAATGATGCTTCATTTCCAGCCCCTTTTAAATCGCTTACATGCTCCCAAGTTAGGCTGTCTTTTGGGATTGCGTCCAGCCAATTTTGCTTGTCATCGTCTAATGAAACCGCAAATATTTCAAGGCCTTTGGGGTGAAATTTCTTGTAGGTTTTCACGAGATTATGGTTTTCTTGACGACAACCTCTGCACCATGATGCCCAAAATTCAAGCAGTATAACTTTGCCTTTGACATCGGATAATTTTTTGAGTTCGCCATTGGGGTTTGTTGATTGGAAATCAGGGAATTGCTTGCCAATTTTAGGGTCTTTATTTAGGCGGATATATCTCTGAATTGCCTTGCCGAATTTTGATTTTTTGTTTTCTGCGGACAGTTGCTCATAGAGTTCTTTGGTTTTTGATTTGCCCCAAGTTGTGGCATATAAAGATAGCATTGAGGCACTTACGACGCTATTGGGGTTGGCTTTTACAAACTCCATTTCTATTTTTTGCCTTTCCTCCATCGGTAATGTGTCTGTTTTTTGTAATAGATTGAAAGACAATTCCTCTGATTTTGAGCCTGTTATGAGAGCGTTTCTGAAATCGGTTTTTGAGGCATCAAAAGTCATGGGGTTGTTTTCTGCCCAGAATGCTCGGTAATTTGAGTAGTCGTTGGTGTGAAGCCAAAGCTCGATGGGCGTGTCGGGCAATTTAGTTTTAAACTCAAAAGCATTATCCGTGACTACGGCTGAGTCTAATATATTGTTCTCATAATCAAGGTATAACATAGTGCCATTTTCAATGCCGTTTGTAGTTCCGCTTAGTGAAAATTTTGGTTTTGGGCTTTCGTTGCAGGAAAAAGCGAATAATGTTATTATTAAAAATATTGTTTTTCTCATGTTTAATTGTTTTTTGTATTTAGCTGTTAATCAGGTTGGTAGAGACGCAATGCATTGCGTCTCTACGATATTTCCTCCGATTTCCGGTGGAGGTTAAATCAGACCTGACAGGTTTTCAAAACCTGTTCAGGTCTTTTTTTATTAATTGCGTCTTTACAATTAGTTTATGCTTTTATGGCTTTTATGCCCGGGAGTTCTTTGCCTTCCAAAAATTCCAACATAGCACCGCCTCCTGTCGAGATGTAACTGATGTCGTTCTCTAAATTAAATTTTCGTATTGCCGCCACCGAGTCGCCTCCGCCAACCAAGGTAAACGCTCCGTTTTGTGTGGCTCGCACCAATGATTTGGCAAGCTCCACCGTGCCTATCGCAAAATTAGGCATCTCGAATACGCCTGCGGGACCGTTCCAAAGTATGGTTTTAGAGCTTTCAATGACTTTTGATAAATCCTCAATAGCCTGTTTACCAATGTCTAAGCCCATCATATTTGCGGGTATCTTGGCTGAGGGGTAGGTGTTGCGATTGGCATCGTTGTCGAATTGCTCGGCACATACGCTGTCGGATGGCAGGTATATGTTTACGTTTTTTTGCTTGGCTGTGGCAATCACGTTTTTGGCAGTTTGGATGAAGTCGGGTTCTATGAGAGATTTGCCCACTTCGCCATCCATCGCTTTTAGGAAAGTGTAGCTCATTCCGCCCACTATTATAAGGTTGTCCACCTTGTCCAAGAGCTTTTCTATGACTGTGATTTTCGACGAAATCTTAGCACCGCCAAGTATTGCCGTGAAAGGTTGTTGAGGGTTTGATAATGTTTTGTCTAAGCTATTTAATTCATTTTCAATGAGTAAGCCAAACATTTTGTCATTGGGGAAGAAGTCTGCAATTACCGCCGTGGACGCATGTTTGCGATGAGCTGTGCCGAAAGCATCATTGATATATACGTCGGCAAGTTGCGATAATTTTTGTGCAAAATCTTTGTCGCCGGCTTTTTCTTCCGCATAAAAACGCAAATTTTCTAAAAGCAAAACTTCGCCCGGTTTCAGATTTTTCGCCTTCTCTTGGGCTTCCTGACCGATGCAGTCGTAGGCAAATAAAACCTCAGTGCCAATGATTTCGGCGAGTGTGGGAATTATGTGTCGCAACGAAAATTTATCTTCCTTGCCTTTGGGTCTGCCCAAGTGCGACATCAATATCACCGATGCTCCTTTTTGCAATAAAAGTTTTATGGTGGGGGCGGCGGCTTGAATGCGATTTGTGTCGGTTACTTGCATTTGGGCGTTTAGCGGAACGTTGAAATCAACTCGCACAATGGCTTTTTTGTTTTCGAAATTGTAGCTTTGTATATTTGTCATAATTGTTTGATATTTAGGATTTTAATTATTTATTCATTTTAAATTTGTCGCCCGTTGCTTTTATAAGATTGTCGTACCAATCTTGTCCGTAGCCGGGGAAATCTGGGTTGAAAGGAATGCCTTGCTTGTTGCCGTTGTCTAAGATTTTCATGTCCTTAGTTTTTTTGACATTGCCGTCAAGGTATTTCATAAAAAGATATTGGAAAAATTTGTTCCAAGTTCTTATTAAATCGTCGCCCGTATTTACCGAAAATAGGGTGATTATTTCGGTTGCATCTTCCGGATTTGACTTGCAAAGAGGGCTTAATTTCTTCTCTAAAATTGCGGTTTGGGTTCTGAAATTTTGCTCAATTTCCTGCTGATATTTTTGAATTTCGGGGTATATTAAATTGTAGCGAGTGTAGCTCCAATTATTCACAAGGTTGAAAATCCAAAACGCCGATTTGTCAGACCACTCTATTAATGAGCCGGTTGATTTTTTGAATGCGGTTGGGATTTCGGTGATGCAGGCATACATCGGGGCGTACACCGTGCCTCTTGTGTCGTCCACGCCAAACCACGAGATTGCGGATAATTGGCGAGGCAAATCTTGTCGGCTTTGGGCTATGAATGAGTAGCCTGTTTGCTGGGTTGCGATGGCTCTTTCGTGGCAATATTTTTGACCGTTCACTTCATAGGTCAGGGGTCGCCATCTGTACGGAAGTTTAAAAGCACCGGCTCCGGGGTCTTGCGTCATGTCAAGCGGAGTGCCTTGGAAATAGTCTCGCATGGCATCTTGAACGTCGGCAAGAGTGATTTTTTTGTCGGGTTTTACCCACAGTGGCAGGCGGTTGGTGGCGTATTTATTGGGATTTTTAGAGCCGTCGGCAAACCTGCTGTTTTTCTCAATTTGCCCCATCGCATAATTTGTATATTGCTGATTATCTTTGACTTCTTTCGAAAATCTTCGGAAGAAACTCCACACCCTTGCATCGCAAAATCTTGCACCGCCAAAACCAACGGGTGCATAAACATCAGAGAAGCTGAATTGCTTATCTTTGCCTTTGTAGATTTTGATTTTTCGGGCAAAAGAAATCACATCTTGCGAGTGGTAGCAGGTTTGATTTTTGTTGTTCCAATCGTTCGATTTTTGCAAAGGGAAGGTTGTTATTCTGGCTTGGTTGGCATGTCCGCTGATGTAGCCGTCCGGCACTAAGCGAGCCACCCAGACAGTGCCTTTTTCGTAGTTGCCTTTGCCTATCATTTCCATTATCCAGACCTCTTTTCTGTCGGCAATGCTGAACGATTCGCCACTGCTTATGTAGCCGTATTTTTGCGAAAGCTCATCGATAATTTTGATGGCTTCTCTTGCGGTTTTGGCTCGTTGCAGGGCTAATTTCATTAGTGAGCCATAGTCTAAAATTGCATTATCTTGCTTTTGAAGTAGCTTTATTCCGCCGAAAGTTGTTTCGCCTATTGATACGCCGTATTCGTTTGTCATGCCCACAACGTTGTAGGTTTGAGTTACTTGCGGAATTTGCCCCAAGAATGCCCCTGTTTCGTAGTTGTAGATATTTGCCATTATGCCATTTGGGTAGGTCATTGCGGGGTAGTAGAAGAGGTAGCCGTAGCGGCGGTGTGAGTCGGCGGCATAGGTTATTAAAGTGGAGTTGTCGGCACTTGCTTTACTCGTGATTATCAGGCTTGTACAAGCGTTTGAGGCGGAGTATGCCAATACGGTTATTAGGATTATGAGGTATGATATTTTTTGTTTCATATTATGATGCTAAGAAGTTTTTGATTGTTTGAAATAGTTGATTTGGGTTGTCGGCATGAATGCTGTGCCTTGCGTTTTCTATTGTTTTGATTGTTACGTTTGGGTATAATTCTTTGATGGTTGCGATGTCGGCAGTTGTGATATAATCGGATTTTTCGCCTTTCAGGAATAGGGTTGGTTTTAGGAATTTGTGGTCGGTTGAGGTGTTTGCAACAATATTGTTGAAGTTTTGAATGAGGCTTGTCGGGTTTACTTTAAGTTGGAAATTGCCTTGCTTTGTTCGTCTTATGTTTTTTTGAATTATGGATTTCAGGATTGTGGATTTTGTGTATTCTTCTAAAAAGAGAGTTATATCTTGCCTTGTTTTGAAAATATTTAGGTCTAAATTTTCTAATTTTTTGAGAGTTTCAAGATTTTTGTCCTTATTGCTGTCTGAGGCGTATGACTTTGGTGAGATGTCTATAATTATAAGGTGTGAGAGCGAATCGGGGTAATCGTGGGCGTATTGCATGGCGATTTTTCCACCCCAAGAATGCCCTATTATAACAGGATTGTTGATTTTGTTTTTGAAGGCAAAATTGTGAATTATCTTACTTAAAGATTTGTATGTCAATTCTTTAATGTGTGGCGACTGCCCATGATTTGGCAAGTCCGGAATGAATATGGAGTGGTTTAGTTCAGCTAAATCTCTTGCTATGTGAACCCAATTATCCGACATGCTTAATATGCCGTGTAACATTATTATAGGCGTACCCGTTGTGCCGTATTGGCGATAAAATAAGTTTGTGTTTTCTGTTGGCAATTTTTAAAAATTTAAGTGGTTTGATTTTGCAAGGTAATTATATTTGTAAAAAAAATAAAATTAAAGCACCTAAAAAAAGTAAATTCACAAAAAGAAAAAGAATTTGATTATCTTTGTGGGAGGGGAGATGGTTTTAATAAAATTTAAAATCTAATAAGTTTGTATAAATTAAAATTTGTATAATGATATTAACAGAAGACAGAGTAAAAGAGTTATTGAAAACTGATTTTAAATCTTTGCTTGAAGAAAATAAAGATTTCTTTTTTAATCTTTTTCGAGAATATATAGTTGAAATAATTGAAGATAAAGGTATGTTAAATGCTCTGAAAGAGATAAATAAAGAGGATAATAAGGAAGTTGATGAAAATGAATTAGAGGCTATTTTCAATGGGGATTTTATGGCTTGCGTCTAAAAAGGTAAAAGTTAAAAAGTAAAAAGTAAATTCAGACCTGACAGATTTTTGCGACTAATCTATCAGATTTTTGCTTTTGAGTTTCTTGAAAAACTATAAATTTTGATTATTTTTGTGGGAGAGCAGATAGCTTCAAATATTAAACTTATACCAACAATAAAACTTAAAATATGAAACGATTACTATTAATTTTAGCAATTCTACTCTTTACGGGAAAAATTTTTTCGCAAAAAAACTGTGATATAAAAAAAGAGTATAAACAAATATTTAAGATTGAAAAAAAGAAGTATGTCGAAGAAGAATATCTAATAAAAACAATCAATACGATAGATGCAAACTCCTGTTTATCAGAACTAATAAACAAAAATAAAGATTATATTCATTATTTGTTAACCAATTTTTCAAGCAATATAAACCATCAAAAATTGAAGAGTATAAATGACAGCATTGAACTTCAAAATGAGTTTATAAAATCACTTGAAAAAGACAGCATGTTCAATTCAGAGCTATACAAACTAACTCAAAAAATTACCGATAAATCAAATTATACTCCCGATACGGTTTCGATGAATCAGTTGTTAAATATTGCGGTAAAATATTTTTCGATTATTAGAATTAACAAAGACGGATATTATATAGGCAAGGTATGTGCCGGCATCAATGGCTTGAAACAGACTGAAACAGAGAGAAATGCACAAGTTGAAGCCTTTTGTTTTACCTCGATTGTGAGACATTACAAAAGCAAGCAATTTAATATATATAATGAATTTGTACAAGGCATCAAGGCTCTGTATCAAATTAATTTGGGTATAAAAAATGAAGAAAAACTTTTAAGAGCTCAAGGAGCAATGTATATGTTTATGAAAAATAACAATAAGCTAAAAGATTTGTTACTTTTTGAATATGAGAATAAAAAGGAATTTCTCCCATTTGTTTTGAAAAAATAATATGTGTATTAGTTTTTTAGAAGTTATGTTTAATTTAGAATTTATGGCTTGTGTCTCGGAAGTTGAAAAGTAAACTCAGACCTGACAAATTTTCAAAACCTGTTTGGGGCTTTTTTTTATATAATCATTTTTAATTCAAAATTCACAAATTGAACAAACAATTTGTGGGGTTTTATTGGACTCTTTTAAATAGCCATTTCTTGTGTCCGATGCTTTCGTATTGCATGTCTATTTCGAGGGCGTTTCGGATAATTTCGTAGGAGGTGAAAAGGGCTTCGGAGTATTTTAGCAGACTTAAATCATCATCGCTGACGGTAATGGTTAAATCGCCAACCGAATTTGCAATGTAAACGCCTTCTAATGAGTAGGTCTCGCCACTCTTGCTGTATTTTCCTTTTTCTATAAAAGAGTTGTCTTCATTGAAGGTTAAGGTTATGGTTATAAGCGAGTTTACTACTTTATCGTCGATTACTTCCTCGCATTTGGTGGTGGTTTGCCAAGAGCCGATAAGTTTTTGTGCATCGTCTTCTTCTTTCAAATCAATGCAACCGCATAACATTGTCATTGTCAAGGTTATAGCCAATATAACGAAACTTAAATTCTTTTTCATAGGGGGTAATTTTTAATGTTTTGTTTTTGCAATTATTTCTCTATTGTATCGGCTAAATTCGCAAATATTTCGCCAACTTTTTTATTATATAATTGGCAGGCTTCAACTATATATTTGGGGAACGCCGTGAATGCCGTTACTTCGAGTATCGCCACTGTATCGTCTTGATGCACAAAGGGTAATATCAGCAAGTGGTTGGGCGATGATATGCCTAAGCCGGATAGCACCATTATGTAGTCGTCGGGGATGTTGGAGATGTTTAAAATCTCTTTGTCTTTTGCGGCTTGCCCGGTTATGCCTTCGCCTTCTTTGAAGTCAAAAGGCAGGTCTTCGGAGTAGTAGGCGTAGTTGCCTATTGCGGTGTATTTTTGGTTTGATTTTTTCTTTATATATGCCAAGCCTTGCACTATTTCTAATTCATCGGCAAAATTTTTCAATATCTGTTCAGCCAAGTTGTGTGGGGTGTTGATGCCTTCTATATTGCTGAATAATCTGCTTGCCAAATCTTGTATGCTTTGTGCCAATTCTTGCTCTTTTTTCTCTGTGCCTTCTTTCTGTTTTACTAATTCTTCTCTTGCTTTCTTTTTTGCAAGTTGGCGTTTATGCTCTTTTATTTTTATAAAACTTCGCACTATCAGTCTGAAATACAGTACAAAGGTGAACATAATTGATGCGATTAACAGCGTGGTGGATATAGGATTTATGCTTGCCAACATCTTTACCTCGCTAGCCATTACCGTGGCTGAGATTAGGAATATCGTTAGAGTTATAATTCCTGCCGTTGTATATACTTTCAAGGAGTTCATTGCTATTTGATTTTTTTACAAATTTAATAAATAATTTGTAATTTCTGCTATTGTTTTTATATGAGATTTTTCAATTTCATCAATTGCTTTTAGCGAAGTATAGGGTATGCGACATTCTCTGGGGTTGTGGACAATGGCTGTGCCGCCATTTTTCACTATTTCTTTAAGCCCTGCGATGCCGTCGTAGTTTGCTCCCGACAGTAGTATGCCCGTGAGGCTACTTCGGAATATTTTTGCCGCTGATGTGAAGGATATGTCCATTGAGGGGCGGGCAAATTGGACTAATTCCTCGGTTGAGAGCATGAAGTTATTTGATGCCGTGAAGTATAAATGATAGTTTTCAGGGGCTATGTATATTTTGTTTTTTGTGATTTTCTCTTTGTCGTATGGTTCTACAACGGGGATTTTGCTTTTGGCATCTAATACGTTTACAAAATTGCCTATGCTTTGTCTGAGGCGGTGTAGTATTAAGAATATATTGTGAGGGTAACTCTTTGGTAGACTTGATATTATCTTCAATACATTTTCAAAACTGCCTGCCGAGCCGCCTATTATAATATTTCTTATTCCTGGACTTGAGTTTGTCATGTTTTGGCTTGTATTGTTGTTATAATATTTATTTTGTTTTTATATTCTTTTTTTTGTAAATGGCATTGCTTTTTGAAATCAATTTGAAGTTTTTAAGCATATTGCCTGTTATACGTTCTTTGTGTCCGAGTATCAAGTATCCGTTTGGTTTTAAATGGGTTGAGATTGTTTCAAGAGTTTCATTACAGCCCGTTTGGTTTAGTTCCAAAAGTCGATTTCTGAAAAGTATAAGGTCAAATTTTTTGTCGGCATCTATTGTGTTGTAGTGCGATATGCTGATGTCAAAATTGTTTTCAAATAAATCTGTGGCTACTTGCACTTTGTTATCATCATAGTTCAAGTATCGTTCCAAATATTCTTTATCTTCGGTTTCTCTGAGATTTATTTCAAGTTGAGTTGCTTTATATTCGGCGTTTAGGATTTTTTGCTTATGCCTTTTCGTCGGGGTATTTATTATTAATTTGGTTTTGTGGGTAAGGTTTAAAACGCCTAATATTATTTGCAATGAGTACAGTTCTTCGCCTGATATACAGCGAGGTATCCAAATATCAATATGTTCTAAATCGCTAAATTTTTTGATAAGTAAAATGCTGAGTTCTTTCCAAAGTGAGGGGTTGCGAAACAGCTCGGTGCTGGATATATATAAGGTGTCTATGATTTTCTCTCTTATGTTTTCATCGGTTTCTATTTCTTGGCAAAGTTCATCAACCGAATCGACGTTTATTTGTTGGAGTAGTATTTCAAACCTGTGTGCCACCAATTCAGGCATGAAGTTTCGGAAATCATGCCCGCCGGCTTCCAACAATTTTGTTAGAATAAATAGTTGTTCGTCGTATGTTATTTTTGATATTGGCACTTGCAGGTTGTTTTTTAAGTAAGGGTAAAAGCTGAGTTTTTTCACTCAGCTTTTTGTTGAATATATTAAACCAATTTGTCTATGAGGTCTACTACTCTTGAAGAATATCCCCATTCGTTGTCATACCATGATAATATTTTCACCATTTTGCCTTCTACCATAGTGGCTCTTGCATCAAAAATTGATGAGTAGGGGTTGTGGATAATGTCGGTGGAAACTATTGGGTCTTCGGTATATTGTAGGATGCCTTTCATTGCACCTTCCGAGGCTTCTTTCATGAGTTTGTTGATTTCCTCCACGGTTGTTTCTTTTTTTAGATATACCACGAGGTCTACCAATGAGCCTGTTGGAGTTGGGACACGGGTTGCCATACCGTCTAATTTGCCGTTAAGTTCGGGTATTACAACGCCCACTGCTTTTGTTGCACCTGTTGATGTGGGTATCATCGACACGGCAGCTGCTCTTGCTCTTCTTAGGTCGGCATGAGGAGCGTCTAACATGTTTTGGTCGTTGGTGTATGAGTGGATTGTGTTCATGAAACCTGCTTCAATTCCGAAATTGTCATTCAGAACTTTTGCCACGGGAGCTAAGCAGTTGGTTGTGCAAGAGGCATTTGATACGCATGTATCAGTATCTTTAAGTTCTTTGTCGTTCACTCCTAATACAATCATTCTGTCGATTGTGTCTTTTGCCGGTACAGTTAGGATTACTTTTTTTGCACCTGCTTTAAGGTGGTCGCCGTATCCGCCTTTTTCGCTTTCACGTGTGCGGAACACACCTGTTGCTTCTATGACTATGTCGGGAGTTGTAGCCCATTTTATTTTTGTGGGATTAGGTTCGGCAGTTACTTTTATTTTCTTTCCGTTTACGATAAGACCTTCCTGGTCGTAGTCTACTGTTCCGTTGAAAGGGCCTTGTGTGGAATCGTATTTGAGCAGGTGAGCCAGCACTCTGTTATCGGTAAGGTCGTTGATACCTATAACTTCATGATTTCCTTGTCCTAATATTATTTTGAAGACGTTTTTCCCTATACGCCCAAATCCGTTAATTCCTACTTTTATTTTAGCCATTTTTATATTGTTTATATTTTTATTTGTATGAGTTATCTGCAAAAATAATAATATTCTTTAAAGAATAAAATACATTTGTTTTATCTTTTTCAGATATGGTTGTATTGGGGTGTGTATAATACAACAATAGAGATACGTTTATGGCGTATCTCTTTGTTATAGTTATGTGTAAATCGCTTTATACGAGTTCTTTGGCTACTTTGAGTGCTTCTTGGTAGTTTGGTTCGTTGGTTACTTCCGATACGTATTCTATGAATTTCACGTTGTCGTCTTTGTCGATAACCACAGTTCCGCGAGCTAAAAGTCTTAGAGCGGGCATTACGAAACCGTATTTTTCTCCGAAGTCTAAGTCTTTGTGGTCAGAAAGTGTTACTACTTTGTCGATACCTTCTGCACCGCAGAATCTTTTTTGTGCGAATGGTAAGTCTACCGATATTGATAGTATTGCGATGTTGTCAAGTTTGGCTGCTTCTTGGTTGAAGTGTCTGTTTTGAGCTACACAAACGTCGGTGTCGATTGATGGGAATATCGAAAGTATTTTTACTTGACCTTTATAGTCTGATAGTTTTACGGGTTGTAAGTCGTTGTTAATAACTGTGAAGTCGGGAGCTTTGTCGCCTACTTTTATTTCGTTACCTGCGAGAGGCATTGGGTTTCCTGCGAAAGTTATTTTTACATTGTTGTTTTGCATGTTGTTGTTTTTTATTTAGTTTGTTTATCTTTATTTGTTTCTTTTACATCTTCGGGTTTTATTATTGGGGTATTTTGGTTTGTTGGCACGGGTTGTGCTTCAAGTTGAGTTGCGGTTACAGATTCTTGATTTCTTGTGGTTCTTGGCAGGCTAAGGCTTGCTACTATGCTTAGGACTAATAATCCTATTGCTACGCTCCATGTGAGTTTGTCTAAGAATTTGTTTGTTTGCTGAACGCCCGCTACTTGGTTTGCTCCTCCGAATGAAGATGCTAATCCGCCTCCTTTTGAATTTTGAGCTAAAACAATGAGTATCATTACGATACTTCCAATAATAATAAGTATAGATGAGAGTGTAAACATTTTAAGATTGATTTTAATTTTTTAAGTTTGCTTTAAATTCTTGTGTTTCTTTTATTTTGACTGCAAAGTAATCTTTTTTTTCCGGATTTTTCAAAATTAATTTTTGGAAAATTTCAATTGCCTTGTCGTAATAGCCTTGATTTATGTATATATTCGCCATTAGTTCAGTTACAATCGGCTTTTTTTCTTTGGTGCTGTCTTGTGCAATATCGACGTTTTCTTCGGGGGGTGGGGTTGTCCTTTTCAGGCTTGGTTGTGTTGCCACGAATTTGTCGATTAGCTCGTCTTTTTTCGAGTTTTTGTTTTTGAGATTTTGTATTCTTTGCATTATCGTATCCGCCGCCGATAGGTTTTGTGCATCCTCAGCTTTTGGAATTTGATTTGATTGAGTTTCTTGTTCAACTTTTGGCTTTTCTTGGATTTGATTATCTTGCTTAGGTTGAGAGTTTTGCTCTGCTTGTTTTTTCTGTTGCACTTTTTGCACCTTTTGTATTATCGCATCCGCCGCTGATAGATTTTGTGCATCCTCAGCTTTTGGAATTTGATTTGATTGAGTTTCCTGCTCAACTTTTGGCTTTTCTTGGGTTTGGTTATCTTGCTTAGGCTGAGAGTTTTGCTCTGCTTGTTTTTGCTGTTGCACTTTTTGCACCTTTTGCATTATTGCATCCGTCGCTGATAGATTTTGTGTGTCCTCAGCTTTTGGAATTTGATTTGATTGAGTTTCTTGCTCAATTTTTGGTTTTTCTTGGGTTTGGCTATCTTGCTTAGGTTGAGAGTTTTTCTCAATTTTTGTTTTTTGAGTTTCTTCGGTTTTGGCAGGTGGTGTATTGTCTTTTTTGTTCTGTTTTATCAGACGATAATTTGGGTTGAGTTTTAGATATTCTTGTGCAATGGCATTTTTTATTTGCTCTATTTTTTGTAGTTCTTCATCTGATATTTTTTTCGAGCCGATTGCTTTTTTCTTGGGTTGTTTTTTTGCTTCCTCTTTTACAGGTTTAGATTTTTGCTCAGATTTAGGCTCAGGTTTTGATTCAGATTTTTGTTCTGATTTCGTTTTAGCCTTTTGTTCAGTTTTCGACTCTGATTTTTTCTCAATTTTAGGTTCAAGTTTTACCTCTTTTACCTCTTGTTTAGGCTCGGATTTTTTGCGTTGTTTTTCAGTTTCTTTTTGTTGCTTTATGTCTGCTATTTTGTTGTATATATCTTCTGTAAGACTTTCAGATGATATTTCGTCTGTTTTTTGAGGTTCTTTGGCAGGGCTTGGCTTTTGACTTTCCGGTTGCTGATTATCGTTTTTTTGCCCCTCTATAATAATAGGTGTATCGGGCGTATTTTCTCCTGTTTCTTTGAGTGGGGTGGGGGAGTTTTGCTTGTTTTTGCCGGTAATACCCTCCGCAGTTTTTATGGTTTTAAACAGCAATTCTCGGTCTTTGATAAACACTCCGTATTTTCCCAAGAGCTTGTTGTTGTTCTTGTTATTGTCATTCAAGTATTTCAGAATGAGCATATATGCCGATTGAAAATATGGATATTGTTCTGATAATTTTACGAGGTTGGTGTAATTATCTTTTGTAAGTTCTTGAAGATTATCTATAAGTTTTTCAAATTTTTCTGCAGTCATAGTTTTTTGTTTTTTTACCAGTTTACAACGGCTTTGTCAAAAATATAATCGGTTAGTTGATTAACAATATCATCGCATAATTCTGCCTCAACGTCCGATAGAATTTGCCAGCTTTCATAGTCGGCATACTTGCTTATCTGTTCGTCAAAGTCAAATTTAGGGTTGTTAATGCTTGTGTATTTCACTCTTACAGTTATTGTAAGTCTGTTATAATCAGCTTGTTCATTTTGGTTTATAGCTATTGGTTTAGTTTCATAATTTATTATTTCGCCTTCAAAAGTCAGGTCGCCGTCATTTGGTGTAAGGTTTAAATTTGTTTGTGTCATCAATTTATCTTTCAGTTCTTCGGTGAATTTCTGACTCAACGACGGATTTACCAACGGAGCTTTATTCTCGAAATATTTTACAGTAAACGTTTTGTCGTTAGGGTCTAACGATGCCCCTGTGAATTTGTATATTCCACAAGACTGTAAAGTTACGAATACAAAAAGTAAAGTAAAAATTTTTTTATACATATTTGCTTTATTTTTTATTTCTTTAAGTTTGCTCCTCTTGTTTTTAAATTGTTTATAATTAGGCTTTTATATAATAATTACTCTTCTAAGTGTTTGATTTCTAAACGTTTATGTTTCTAAAAATAACTTCAATAATTAACTGTTTTTTGTTTAAAAAAACTCATTTCCGTATATTCGGTAAAGGTAAATAAAAAAAAATATTTTAACAAAACTACTATGCCTCCTCTTGTAAAAATATTTATATTTGCTCACTTTTTTAATGCTAAAATCAAAAAATAATTGGACTAAACAAATGAATATAACTATTTATACAGATGGCTCGGCCTTGGGGAATCCGGGTTCCGGTGGATATGGAATTGTCTTGAAATCAGGCAAATACAGAAAGGAACTTTCGGGCGGTTTCAGAAAAACTACCAATAACAGAATGGAGCTTTTGGCTGTGATAATTGCTTTGGAGGCAATAAAAATTCCGGGAAGTGATATAACTGTTTTTTCCGATTCGTCTTACGTGGTAAATGCGGTGGAGCAAGGTTGGGTTTTTAATTGGCAAAAAAACTCATTCAAAAACAAAAAAAATCCCGATTTGTGGCAACGATTTTTGAAGATTTACCCCCAGCATAATGTTAAATTTCAGTGGGTTAAGGGTCATGTTGGCATTCCTGAAAATGAACGTTGCGACAGGCTTGCAGTGGCGGCCGCAAAAGCTCCGGATTTACCGCCCGATGTTGTTTATGAGCAATCGCAGGGCTTGTTTTTATAAGAATTTATTAATTAAAATCTAAAAATATGAAGCATAGATACACCTTATTATTATTACTTTTTTTTGTCGGATTTAATTCGCTTTCGGCACAAAACAAGTTTTCTGATTTTTTTGAAGATAAAAGTTTGCGAATTGATTATACGCTTGCAGGCAATCACAAACAGACCAATGCCTACCTCATGCAGTTTAAGGAAGAGCCGTATTGGGGTGGTTCATTGGTAAACCTTATTGATACCTTTAACTATGGCGATTTCAGGGTTTTAGTGGAAGATTTGGCATCTGAAAAATTGCTATATTCGCGAGGTTTTTCAAATCTTTTCTTTGAGTGGCGTGATACTCCTGAGGCAAAAAAAAGGCAAAGAAGTTTTTACGAAACCGTTATAATTCCGTTCCCAAAAAATACGGTAAAAGTAAAAATCCAACAACGAGATTGGGATAATCGTTTTCAAACTGTATTGAACATAAATGTAGACCCCAAAAAAGACCAAATAATAAAAGAGTCTCAACGAAAATTCACAACCACAAAACTCCATGGCTCAGGCGATTATCATAAAAAATTAGACATTGTGATAATTCCCGACGGATACACCAAGCAAGATTCCGCAAAATTCATTGCAGATTGCAAACGATTTGTGGGTTATTTCTTTGATGTTGAGCCTTTTAAGTCGAATGCGGATAAAGTGAATTTCAACGCCGTAAATGCTTGGTCGGAGGAATCGGGAACTGATATTCCATCGCAAAATATTTGGCGAAACACCATAATAAGCACCCATTTCAGCACTTTTGGCTCGGAGCGATACCTCACAACGCAAAACATAAATATGCTTAGAAATTTATCTGCCTATGTGCCTTATGACCAGATATATATCCTTGTTAATACACCTAAATACGGCGGTGGCGGAATCTTTAATTACTACAATTTATGTTCTGCCGACCATAAATATTCGGGGCGTGTTTTCACTCATGAGTTTGGACACGCATTTGCCTCATTAGCAGATGAATATGAGTATGGATTTGATGATGCCGACAGTGTTTTTAATCCCAATATTGAACCTTGGCAGGCAAATATCACTAATCTCACTAACTTTAAATCAAAGTGGGTAAATTTGGTAGATGGCAAGACTCCGATACCAACTCCCAATGATAAGAAATTCAGAAATAAGATAGGTGCTTTTGAGGGGGCGGGTTGTGTGCCTAAAAAAATCTATCGTCCGACTTTCGATTGTAAAATGCGAACAAACCATACCGACGAATTTTGCCCGGTATGCTATAAGGCGGTGCTTGATTTGTTGTTGTTTTATGCAAAATAAAAAAAGAGAGAGGCTGTCTGATACTTTTTGGACAGCCTCTTCATTTTTTATAAATGTTTGATTTAGAAATTGATGAATACACCTAAGTCTAAACTTACAAAGTGATTTTTCTCTTTTAATTTGGGAACATAATTATCTTTATTGTCTCTCCAAACATCGGCAGTACCGTGGTTGTATCTAACATTAGCTGAGCATGTTACAATGTCAGTTAGATGAAATTGAACACCTGCTCCTGCTACTAAGTACAGGTTGAAAGGTATGCTTGGTACTTTTTGATTTTTGAGATTTACTACACTGTTTTTTATATCGTAATGACTTGATATTTGAATTGCAGGCATCACTCCGAATGACATAGATACATCAATAAGGTCGTTAAGAGGTACATTTCCGTTTGCATTTACCGATATGTGCATGTATTGTCTTTTAACATTGAAATCACTGTCTATACCTGTAGCTGCTGTGCTGTCTTGTGTGAATTTACTCCCTTGCCACGAGAATAATATGCCACCTTCCAAGTCAAAATTATCATTGAATTTATATTTTGCGGCGGGTCCAATTGCTATTCCGAGTTTAACACCGTTTTTATTGAAATTTACTTGTGGGTCGTTGTTTTCCACATGACTCCAAGAGATGAATGGAATTACTCTTGCTCCAAATGCAAATTCTTGAGCATTAATGTTTGACATTGCCACTAATATTAGGGCAATCGATAAGATTAGTTTTTTCATACGTCTGTAATTTTGTGATTGATATTTTTGTTAAATGATTTTTACATAGGAGGTGGGGGAGGTGGTGGTACTGAGCCGAATAAGGGAGCTAAGTCGCTTACTTCATTTGCTTTTTTCCAGCCTGCCATTCCTTCTTTCCATACAAAATGCTCAGGGGTAATTTGGTTTGAAACAATCATTTGTTGCAACTGTTCTACCGAGAAAGGTCCTTTTTGTTGCCCGTTCATTGATACAAAATATTTTGTCATAACGGGTGGAGGAGGAGGTACTGCACCACCGCCGGCGTTCATATTTTGCATGTAGTTTCGGTTTTGCATCATTTGATTTTGATTCATCATTTGTTGCATCATAGCCATACCCATCATGCCTTCCATTCCGCCTCCGGAGCTTGGGTTGGCTGCCGAGGTAGCCATTGCGTCCGCCATCTTCATTTGTTGATATTTGTTCATATCGCCCAGCATGTTCATACCTGTACCTTCGTCTAATTTGGCTTGTAGTTTTTCAGGTAGGTTGATGCTCGAAATCAAGAATTTAGTGATGTCAAGACCGTATGCTTTAAACTCTTCTTTTAAGGTTTTTTCGCAGAACTGAGATATGTCTTTGTAGTTTTGAGCCATGTCTAAAAGCGGTAGTTTGCTTTCGCCAATTGCATCAATAAATTGTGTTACGATAAGGCTTCGCATTTCCTCTTTGATTTGGCTTGTAGAGAAATTATCGTCAGTACCCACAACTTCGCGAATGAATACGGCAGGGTCGGTTACTTTGAGCGAGTATGTTCCGAAAGCTCTCAGAGTAACACGTCCGAAATCGGCATCTCTAAGGTAGAAAGGATTTGGCGTACCCCATTTTTGACTTGTAAATTGTTTGGTATTTACAAAGTATACCTCAGCTTTAAATGGGCTGTTGAAACCATATTTCCAACCTTTTAGAGTTGATAATATAGGCAGGTTTTGGGTTGTGAGCGTGTATCTTCCGGGAGGGAAAATATCAGCCATTTTACCTTCATTGATAAATACGGCAGCCTGTGATTCTCTTACAGTTAGTTGCGCACCGTTTTTAATTTCGTTGCCAAGACGTTCAAAGCGATATACCATAGTATCTTGCGAACTATCAGTCCATTCGATAATATCAATTAATTCGCCTTTTAATTTATTCCAAAAACTCATATTTGTAGTTTAATTTTGTTAAATATTATTATATGTGGTGTCGTAAAATTTTCCAAATTTACAAACTATTACATTAGCTACAAATTTAAACTTTTCCTTTTTAATAAAAAATTATTGTTTATATTTGTGCTGATTTTTTTGATAATCGCTAAGATTTTATGAATAAATTTTTGCTTATTTTGTTTGTATTGATGAATGTTTTTTGTTTTTGGCGAGTTTCCGCAGACAAGCGAATTGCCGAAAGCAAAACTAAGTATAAATCAAAAGAGGATTCTGCAAATAGAATTGCGGAGGTAAGTATAGTGGCATATTCTGCTTTTGGCGGAGCATTAGGAACTTTGCTTGGGTTTGAGGTATTTAAGCATAAAGTTTCAAAAAGAAAGAAATATTTAAGAGAGAACCTTTACATTATGTTGATTGAAAATTTCATACTTTATATTTCTTTATTTTTTAATTTCAGAAAGAAACGTGAGTAAATAATTTTTTGTATTGAGTTAAAAATTACATACAGCCGGCACTCTATTTT
>PDWI01003835.1_pt1 | contig 20767 bp, 19 predicted proteins | sample 1430891 | NCBI WGS metagenome assembly PDWI01 (sample SAMN01162508, study PRJNA174530) | Oral metagenome, whole genome shotgun sequencing project. | biome: Marine environment; feature: Marine mammal; material: Swab sample of the gingival sulcus; isolation source: swab sample of gingival sulcus... | reverse complement strand
ATTGATAGAGAGCAAGGTATTAATACGTATGAATTGATAAAGTTATATAAAGGAGAGTTTACAGCATTATTTTGGAATACAATAGCACATTTCTGGGGTTCAGATTTAAAATCTGAATATGATGGTTCGGATAAAGATAAAATAGTGGAAAGAGTAATTATTCTGGTTGAAAATGGACAACTCTAATAAAAAAGAAATAGGCATCGTTTGAATAAAATTGATTAACTTTGTTGTTTGAACTAAATAACTAAACTAAAATTGATGAAAAATAAATCTGTTGTAATATATTGTAAAAATACGCAAGATTATCACTCGTTTCCGTTGGGAACATCGTTGCTTGAAATTTATGAGCAACTTGGGATTAAACTAAAATATCAAGTGGTAGGTGCAAGGGTTAATTACAAAATAGAAGACCTTAATTTCTTGATTTATAAGCCAAAAGATATTGAATTTATAGATATAAGTTGTTCTTCTGGAATGCGTGTTTATGTTCGAACGCTTTCAATGGTACTTGCAAAGGCTGTTTCTGAACTTTTCCCAAAAACAAAACTTCGTATTGCTCATCCAATTTCAAAAGGTTATTATTGTGTGATAGAAAATGGAAAAAGTACCTCTATTACTTCTGAAGATATCCAAAAGATAAAATCCAAAATGTTGGAAATTATTGCTAAAGGTGAAAAGATTATCGCTGATGAGAAGCAGTTAGATACGACAAAAAAACTTTTTCAAAATAGTGTTAATAACACAACAAAAGATATGCTTTTTGATAGTTTGGGAGAACCATATATCAAATATTTTAAGATAGAGGATTATATTGATTATTACACGAGTGTTTTGCTTCCTTCCACCGATTATTTGACGGTTTTTGATTTAGTTCCTTTCAATGACGGAATGCTTTTGCAAATTCCTAATCGAGAAACACCTGATAGATTAGAGGAAAGAATAGAACAACCGATGATGTTTGAGATTTTTAAAGAGTATTTGAGTTGGAATAAATTGATGGGATTGAATACGGTTGGAGAATTTAACAAAGCGTGTTTGGATAAACAATCCTTTAATTTGATAAAAATAGCAGAGGCTTTACACGAGAAAAAAGTGAGTCATATTGCTGATATGATTAATAGTAATCCAAAGGTTAAAATGATTTTGGTGTCAGGACCTTCGTCGTCGGGAAAGACAACATTTAGCAAAAGGTTAGCCATACAATTAAGTGTAAATGGTCTTAATCCCAAAATTATTTCAATGGATAATTATTTTGTAAATAGAGAAAATACTCCTCTTGACCAGAATGGTGAATGGGATTTTGAATCGCTTTATGCCATTGATTTAGAGTTTTTTCATCGCCAAATGAAAGAGTTACTAGAAGGTAAAGAGGTGGAATTACCAGAATTTAATTTTGAAACAGGAAAACGTGAATTCAAAGGAAAAATGCTCAAAATAGAGCAGAATGATTTGCTGATTCTGGAAGGAATTCATGCTCTTAATCCTGAATTAGTAAAAGGTATTCCAGAAGAAAGCCTTTTCAAAGTGTATGTGTCGGCACTTACCACCATTGCTATTGATGAACACAATTGGATACCAACTTCTGATGTTAGATTATTAAGACGATTGATAAGAGATTATCAGTTTAGAGGATATTCTCCACAAGAAACGATTTCTCGTATGGAAAGTATTAAGCGTGGCGAAGAAAAATGGATATTTCCATTTCAAGAAAATGCTGATGTAATGTTTAATTCGGCTTTGCTTTTTGAATTGGCAGTTCTTAGAAAATATGTTGAACCTATTTTGAAACAAGTTCCAAAATATTGTGATGAATATACTGAAACTCATCGTTTGCTGAAACTCTTACGTTACTTTGTAGAAATTCCTGATAGTGAAATTCCACCAACATCACTTTTGCGTGAGTTTGTGGGAGGAAGTAGTTTCAAATATTAAGATTGCTTATATTTTATTGTTCAACTGTTAATTAACAAAATGTAATATCTTAATTTTTAATATAGAAAAGACATTTTTAATACCATATTTTATTGTAAATATCTAATATAGTATTACTTTTGTCGTATATAAAAAGTGTTCTATGTCGAAAAAGAAACCAAAACAGTCATTCAAAAATAGAAAATCATTGCGAAAACATCGACATTCGTTTATTCTGAATGATTTAGAGGACAAAGCATTATCAAGATACTTGAAAAAATATAAGATAGAAAATAAATCTAAATTTATTCGTGAAGTGATAATGTTTGAGGTTATCAGTCGTTTGGAAGAAAACTCTCCTACACTTTTTGAGAATGAAAATCAATAATAATTAAGGTAATAAATGACCAATAGGGTATTCTTTTTATTAAAGTTCATTTTCCTTTTAGGAATAACAACTCCTCTTTTGTCGCAAGAACCAAAAGATAGTTTGGTTGTTGTGCCGAAAGATAGTGTCGTCTTATCTTTGGTTGAAGATACGATTTCTCAGCAAATATTTGTACAAGATACTATTATTCAAAAGGATAGTTTGATAAATCCTAATGATACATTGTTAAGAGATTCTGTTGTTATTAAACAGAAGAAGAGATATTTTTTGTTTAAGTTAAATAAAACGGTAATAGAAGATAGCCTAATAATGGAGCAAGAATTAGATTCATTGGTTTTGTTACAGAAATTAGACCATTTAGACTCGCTTAGATATTTAGGTAATCCACTATTTTTACCTTTAATTTTTACAATTGAAAAATCAACTCCTATTTTAAAGAAACTAAAATATTTCCCTAAAAAAGATAGAATATGTCTTTTAAAGAGTGATTCTTTGTTGGATGCAGTAAGATATAAAAGACTTGTAAATGAATTATTTGTAGATGATTTAAGAAAAAAAGTCGTTAAAGATATTGCCAATACCAATATGTCTCTTTTTGAAAAGTCAAAAGAAGATTTGCCAGCGTTAAGTAGTTTTATGTCAAAGATAATTGAAAAAACCTCCTTGAAAGATTTGCTTTTAAAGCAAGATAGTTTGAGAATTAATACAAAGAAGTTACAAGTAGATAAGGTAGAATTGAGGTATTGGACAAAAAAGGCAGATGCTATGTTACAATTTTCACAAAATTATATCTCTTCCAATTGGTACAAAGGAGGAAATAGTAATCTCGCTTTTTTGAGTGGATTAAGATTTGAATTTAATTATGATAATTTTAAGAAAACTCGTTGGGAAAATAAAGTAGAGTGGCGTTCTGGATTTAGTTCTGTCGAGGGAGATACTTTAAGGAAGATTTTAGTGAATAGTGACTTGTTACGTTACGAAACAAAATTTGGTATAAAAGCAAGAGGTAATTGGTATTATAGTGCCTCCGGAGTTGTTTCTACTCAACTTTATGACAATTATAAAGGAATTAATTCTAATGTGTTAAAAGCACGTTTTTTAACTCCTGTTCGTGCTAATCTTGGAGTCGGAATGGATTATCAATATAAGAAAATGTTTTCATTGATGTTAGCACCCATTACCATTAAATATATTTACACCAATGATACAACCAATGTAAATCCTAATCTTTTTGGTATAAAAAAAGGGGAAAACCAACTCAAACAATTAGGTAGTTCTTTTCGTGCAACTTTAAGATGGGCTCCTTGGGATACTTGGAGTATTTATTCTAAATTATCGTTCTATACCGATTACGATAAAATAGAAGTTGATTGGGAAATCATTAATAATTTTATTATCAATGAATATATGACTACCCGTCTGATGCTTCATCCTAGATATGACAATACAGTCATTTCTCCCAAAAAAGAAAAAGCAAGAATTCAGTTTCTTGAACTTCTAAGTATTGGGTTCTCGTTTAGATTTATATAAATTCTAAGGTTAATTGTTCCTCTTTTAGTAACTTAAAACTACTTCTATGGTATGGTGTAGTTCCTGTCTTGACAATAGCCTCTCTGTGTTTTACTGTTGGATAGCCTTTGTTTTTTTTCCAATCATATTGTGGATATTCTTTATCCAACTTGAGCATATAATCATCTCTATATGTCTTTGCTAAAATAGATGCTGCTGAAATGGATAGATATTTAGAATCTCCCTTTACAATTGTTTGAAAAGGAATTGTGTCGTAAGGCTTAAATTTATTTCCATCAACAATAATAAATTCAGGTTTGATTTTCAAGCCTTCTATTGCACGATGCATTGCCAAAATAGATGCGTTTAGAATATTAATTTCATCTATTTCTTGTGGAGAGACAGATGCTACAGACCAAGCGAGGGCTTCTTTTTTAATTATTGGGCGTAATTTATAACGCTGTTTTTCACTAATTTTCTTAGAATCATTTAGAAGATTATTAGTATAATTTTTTTGGAAAATAACAGCAGCAGCAAAAACAGCACCTGCCAAACACCCTCTACCTGCTTCATCACAACCACATTCTAATAGGTTTCCAGAGAAATTGGATTGTAAAGAAAATTCTTTATTTTGTTTCATCACTTAAATGGTCTTTTTTGTATGTGTTATATTCTGATTTGCTATATTCCCATAGGGTAGGTGAGATGTGAAGTGTGGGGTAATAAAGAATTGAATCTTTTTTACTTTGCTGATTAGTAAAATTAAACATAAGATCTAATGTATTAAATACAGTCAACAATATACTGACAATGATAGTCCATTTGAACCCACCAAAGACACCTCCAAGTAAAGTATTGAACCAACTTAAATGCAACTTAGATAAAAGTTTTTCAAGCATTTTTGCTATAAATAGCATTAGGATAAAAGTAGAAATAAAGATTATAACATAAGAAATAATCGTTATTATTTGTGTGGGTGCATTGATAATCTGTGCAATATAAGGATTTAGTTTAGCACTAAACATCTCGGAAAAAATAAGTGCTAAGACAAGAGATAATAAAGATAGCACCTCTTTTATTAAGCCTTTGAATAGTCCGAAGATAACTCCAACTATAACAATTCCCAGTATAACTAAATCAAAAGTATTCATTGTTTGCAAATATCGTGAAAAAAAGAGAAATTCCCAAAAAACAGTAAATAAAAGCAATGAAATAAGTGTGTTAAGGGGTTGATTTTCGTTATAAATTATTTAAAAATTAATATGTTAAAATATGAAAAATACAAATTCCTTATTGTTAGTTGTTTAACTAATTAAAAAATAGAATTAATACTTCATAATTTGTTTTTGATAATTTCAAAAAAGTTGTATATTTGCAGTCGTTTTAAATAAAAATATAAAAATTCAATAAAATAATTATGCAAAACAAAGGACTTATTAGAACACTTGCAGTTGCACTTGCACTTGTATGTTTATTCTACTTATCATTTAATTTAGTGACAATGCATTACGAAAGTAAGGCAGATGAAATTGCAGAAACAGCCAAACAGCAGTTTCAAGAGAAAACAAATTTCGTTCAACTAACAACAAAAAGACAGAGTCAATCGCTTGACTCTATTGGAAATCAGGCTTATTACAACTATCTTGATTCTGTTGGAAAAGAGAAAGTTTATCTTGGATATACATTAAAAGAATGTCGAGAAAAAGGGGTGAACTTAGGACTTGACTTGAAAGGTGGTATGAACGTTACTTTAGAAATATCGGTTGCTGATATTATTCGTGCCTTGTCTAATTACAATTCTTCTCCTAATTTCAATAAGGCATTGCAAATGGCAACTGAACGCCAAAAAACAAATAGTGGTACTTCTTATTTAGACCTTTTTGTTGAATCATTTCAAAGTATAGACCCATCAGTTCGTTTGTCTTCTGTATTTAGTACTTTTGATTTGAAAGATAGAATTTCATTAAGTTCTACTAATGAGGAAGTTATTTCTGTTTTAAGAACTGAGGTTGATGCTGCTATTGATAACTCATTTAACGTGCTTCGTACTCGTATTGACCGTTTTGGAGTTATTCAACCTAATATTCAAAAATTAGAAAATACAGGACGTATTCTAGTAGAACTTCCAGGTGTAAAAGAGCCTGAACGTGTTCGTAAACTTCTTCAAGGTTCTGCTAATTTAGAATTTTGGGAAACGTATGAGTTGAGTGAGGTGTTGAATAACCTTATTGAGGCAAATACTGTTCTTGCTAAAATGCAAAAGGTTGCAAGTCCAAATAAAAATAAAAAAGAAGTAAAAGAGAAAAAAGTTAAAAAGAGTGCTACTTCTAAATTAGATAGTCTTAAAACAGCATTGAAAAATAGAACACAATCTGTTGAGGATTCTTTAAAAATGGTAGAGAAAAACAAAAGAGAAAATCCTTTGTTTGCTGTTCTTGCTATAAATATGCGAGGTGGACAAGCCGTTCGTGGTCCTGTAATTGGTATTGCTGAGGCAAAAGATACTGTACGTATTAATAATTATTTCAAACTGAAAAAAGTTAGACAAGTTCTTCCACGTGATTTAGGATTGCGTTGGAGCGTGAAATCATTGGATGAAAATGGTCAATATTTCCAATTGATAGCAATAAAATATACCAATAGAGATGGACGTGCTCCGTTGACAGGTTCTGTTATTACAGATGCAAGAGCACAGTTTGGACAAAATTCATCAAGAGCAGAAGTTAGTATGAGTATGAATGCTGAGGGTGCTAAAACTTGGGCTCGTATGACAAAAGAAAATATTGGAAAATCAATAGCCATTGCATTAGATGGATATATTTATTCTTTCCCTACGGTTAATACTGAAATTACAGGTGGTAATTCAAGCATTTCAGGCCACTTTACTGTAGAAGAGGCGAAAGATTTAGCCAATGTATTAAAATCAGGTAAGATGCCTGCTCCTGCACATATTGTTCAAGAAGATGTTGTTGGACCTTCGCTGGGACAAGAGGCTATAACAAGTGGTATGTGGTCATTCTTGGTGGCTTTCTTACTTATCCTTATTTACATGGTGTTCTATTATGGAGTTGTACCAGGTTTAATTGCCGATGTGGCTCTATTAATTAATGTATTCTTGTTGATTGGTGTGTTAGCATCGTTTGGAGCAGTTCTTACACTTCCAGGTATCGCAGGTATTGTGTTAATTCTTGGTATGGCAGTAGATGGTAACGTGTTGATTTATGAGCGTGTTCGAGAGGAGATCAATGCTGGTAAAAATATGAAAAAGGCTATTCAAGATGGTTTTGGAAATGCTATTTCAGCGATTGTCGATTCTAACGTAACAACTTTGATTACAGGAGTAGTTTTATTCTTCTTCGGACAAGGTCCAATCAAAGGTTTTGCTACAACATTAATTATTGGTATTATTATATCATTCTTAACGGCTGTTTTCTTAACACGTATGATGCTAGAGTGGTATGCTAATCGTAGAAATGCCAAAGAAATAGCATTTACAACCAAATTGACTTCATCTTGGTTACACAATTTGAAAATTGACTTTTTAGGAAAAAGAAAAATTGCTTATTCAGTATCATTATTCTTTATTGTTATAGCAGTAGTTGGTTTAACTGTTCGTGGATTAAACCTTGGTATTGATTTTAGTGGTGGTAGAAATTATGTTGTTCAATTTGAAAAGCCAACAAATACAGAAGATGTTCGTAAAGCATTAGCAAATACATTTGGAGATGCTTCTGCACAAGTTATTAGTTTAGGAACAAATGGTGATAAAGTTAGAATTTCTACTAAATATAGAATTGATGATACTTCTGATACTGTTGATGATGAAATAACAAGACAACTATATGATGGATTGAAACAATTTATTGGAGATAATACATTAAATGAGTTTGTGAAAGAGAATTTGGTTAATACTCAAAAAGTAGGTCCTACTATTGCGGACGATATCAAAGTTTCGTCGTTCTGGGCAGTTCTTATTTCACTGTTATTGGTGTCTATCTATATCTTTATTCGTTTCTCTGACTTTGGTTTCTCACTTGGAGCAATGGCGTCTTTAGCACACGATTTAATGTGGATACTTGGTGTATATGCTATTTTATGGGGTATTTTACCATTCTCTATGGAAATAGATCAATCATTTATTGCTGCTATACTAACAATTCTTGGTTTCTCTGTGAATGATACCGTTGTAGTATTTGACCGTGTTCGTGAAAATCAAGCATTGTATCCAAAACGTGATAAAAAACAAGTTATTAATGAAGCGTTGAATGAAACATTGAGTCGTACATTTAGTACTTCTATGAGTTTGTTTGTCGTATTGATTGCGATCTTTGGATTTGGTGGAGATACTTTAAGAGGCTTTATCTTTGCATTGATTTTAGGTACTATTCTTGGAGTTTATTCTACTCTATTTGTTGCTGTGCCAGTAGCATACGACCTTATTGAGAGAAGAAATAAAAAGAAAGAACTGAAAAGCCAAAAACGTTAATCGTTATTTTATAATATGAAAAAAGACAGGTTGTATTTTGTACAATCTGTTTTTTTTATGGATATTTCTGTTTTAGTCTAAAAAATAATTGATAATCGAATCTACTTATGGTATTTTACGTGTTTTTAATTTGTTTATTATCAAGAATAAATATACCTTTGTCAACTGAAATAAATTTACTAAAAATTAAAATAAAATAATAAAAAAATGAAAAGGATAACATTTCTTACCTCACTTATCGCATTGTTATTGTTGAGTGCTTGTAATTCTGGTTCTTACCGCATTAAAGGTACAGTTACTGACCCCAATATTGGTGATAGTACAAAAGTTTATTTAAGTAAATATCAACAAAAACTGATTCATTTAGATAGTACCTATGTTATAGATGGTAAATTTAAAATGAAAGGTAAAGTTGATACAGTCCTAAATGCTTACCTAGGTTTTATGAAAGGCGAAAGATTACAAAATCTTGCCAACTTTATTTTAGAAGAGGGTAAAATTGTAGTCAAAATAGATACAAATTTCCGTTATAAAATTACAGGAACTGAGCAAAATGATATTATGGCTGAATTCTCTACAAAAGAGATGGAACTCGGAAAAAAAGCCAATGATATACTTATAAAATCTAAAAAAGGAATAGTTAATAGAGATAGTTTAAATTTTGCTTTATCTGAAATTAAGGGACTTTTTTATAAAATGGCTTATGAATATAGTCTGAAATATGTGAATACGTTAGTAGGAACTAATATTTTCCTAAATACCAATACGGGGCTTTTCTTTGAAAAGAAACTTGAAGTTTTGTCTAAAATGAATGATAAAACAAAATCCAATCCTCGTGTTAGACCTCTTGTTAGACAAATTGAGAAAGAGAAAAGAACTGCAAAAGGACAACCTTATATTGATGTAACGTTAAAAAATACAAGAGGTAAAGAAGTTAAACTATCTGATTATGTTGGAAAAACAGACTATTTGTTAGTTGATTTTTGGGCATCTTGGTGTGGACCTTGTTTGCGTTCATTGCCAGAATTAAAACGTTTTTATAAAAAACATAAAGGAGCGAAATTTGATATTGTAGGTATCTCACTTGATAGTAAAAAAGAAGATTGGAAAAAAGCGATAAGAAAACATGGAATTAAATGGCATCATATGTCAGACCTTAAAGGTTGGCAATCGGTAGGTGCAAATCTATATTCTGTGCGTGGAATTCCTGCGACAGTTTTAATTGATAAAAATGGTAAAATTGTAGGAAAAGATATGCCATTACTAGAAATACAAGAGTTATTAGAAAAATAATTTTAATATCAAAAATAAATGCTATTTAATAAAAAAACAATATTTTCTTTTATTGTTTCATAGAAAATATTAACTTTGCATTTCATTTTGAAAATAAAGAAATTAAATTAATAAATTATAAATCAAATAAACATTATGACAAAAGCAGAAGTTGTAAATGAAATTGCTAAAAATACAGGTCTTAATAGAGCCCATGTATTGGCAACAGTTGAATCTTTTATGGAAGTTGTAAAAGAGTCTTTAACAAAGAAAGAAAATGTATATTTAAGAGGGTTTGGAAGTTTTATCGTTAAAGAGAGAGCAGAAAAAACTGCACGTAATATCTCTAAAAACACAACAATAATTATTCCAGCACATTCGATTCCTGCATTTAAACCTGCAAAATCGTTTCTTAATGAAGTAAAAAATAAATAATAACTTAAAAAATAAATAGATTATGCCAAGTGGTAAAAAAAGAAAAAGACATAAGATGTCAACTCATAAACGTAAAAAGAGATTAAGAAAAAATAGACATAAGAAAAAATAATTTATTGATTTGAGTAAATCTCTAACGAGTAACAAAACAAACTTAAAATCCATATCTCTTATTGGATTTTAGTTTGTTTTTAAAAAACAATAAAATTGTGAAATGTGAATAGCGAACTAGTAGTAGATGTACAATCATCTAAAATATCAATAGCACTGCTTGAAGACAAACGGCTGATGGAATTTAACGAGGAAGGACTGGATGAAGTCTTTTCTGTGGGTAATATCTATCTTGGAAAGGTAAAGAAAATAATGCCAGGTCTTAATGCAGCATTTGTGAATATAGGTTATAAAAAAGACGCTTTTTTACATTATCTCGATTTAGGAAGTAATTTCAATACATTAAATAGTTTCATTACAAGTTTACATAACGACCGTAAAAGAACACTTGTGATGAACAAAGTTAAACAATTGCCAGATATTGAGAAAGATGGCTCAATTAGTGATGTACTAAAAACAGGGCAGGAGATTGCTGTACAAATAACCAAAGAACCTATTTCTACAAAAGGTCCAAGACTCTCTTCTGAACTCTCAATTGCTGGACGCTTTTTAGTCTTAATTCCATTTTCCGATAAAGTTTCTATTTCTCAAAAGATAAAGTCATCAGAGGAGAAAATAAGATTAAAACAGTTGTTACAAAGTATCAAACCAAAAGGTTTTGGAGTAATAGTGAGAACTGTTGCTGAGTATAGAAAAGTAGCAGAACTGGATAATGAGTTAAAGTTACTGGTAAAAAAATGGAATGATACGGTAAAAAAAATTCAAAAATCAAAAGCAGTTTCTTTGGTCGCTGAAGAATCAGGTAGAACAGTAGGAGTTCTTCGTGATACTTTTAATTCGGACTTTTCGCATATACATATTAATAATAAAGAGGTATATGATGAAGTTAGAACTTATCTTGAATTGATTGCTCCAGAAAAGAAAAAAATAGTTAGTTTTTATTCTGGTGAAGAACCTATTTTTGATAAGTTTGGTATAAATAAGCAGATAAAGTCGGCTTTTGGTAAAGCAGTATCTTTCAAAAAAGGTGCATATCTTATTGTAGAGCATACAGAGGCTATGCACGTAATAGATGTAAATAGTGGAAATCGGTCAAGAGCAACTAATAATCAAGAAAGTAATGCACTTGATGTGAATTTATCGGCTGCTGATGAGATAGCCCGTCAATTGCGTTTGAGGGATATGGGGGGAATTATTGTTGTTGATTTTATTGATATGAAAGAAGGAGAAAATAGACAAAAGTTATTTGAGAGAATGGTTGAAAATTTGTCTAAAGATCGTGCTAAACATAATGTTTTACCTTTGAGTAAATTTGGATTGATGCAGATAACACGCCAACGTGTACGTCCTGAAGTGACAATAAATGTGGAAGAAACTTGTCCTACTTGTTATGGAAAAGGTAAAGCAATGCCATCAATATTATTTACAGACCAATTGGAAAGTAAAATTAATTATTTAGTAAATCGATTAAAAATTAAAAGATTTACGCTATATATCCATCCTTATATCCATGCTTTCTTATCAAAAGGAGTAATTTCCAATCTTATTAAATGGAAAATGAAATATGGGCTTAGAAATAAAATAATTCCGTCACAGAAATTAGGATTTTTACAATATAAATTTTATGATAGTGAGGGTATTGAAATAGATCTTCAAGATGAGATAGAAAAAATATCGTCTAAATAATGAGTAAAAAGAGACTATCTAAAAAGATAGTCTTTTTTGTCTATAATTTATCTAATAGAAACCAATATGTATAAAAAATCAAATATAAATATAAAAAACAGACGTGCAACTTTTGATTATGAGTTGCTTGATAGATATGTTGCTGGTATTCAACTTTTTGGTACAGAGATAAAATCAATTAGAGATGGAAAAGTAAATTTAACAGAATCTTATTGTGTTTTTATTAGAGGTGAACTTTGGGTAAGAAATATGAATATATCTACTTATTTATTTGGTACTTACAATAATCATGAACCTCGTAGAGATCGTAAATTGTTACTTAATGCTAAAGAGTTGAAAAAACTACTTCGTGGTACACAAGAAACATCCAACACTATCGTTCCTATTAGATTGTTTATTAACGATAGAGGTCTTGCTAAAATGGAAATTGCCCTAGCAAGAGGTAAAAAGAAATATGACAAACGACAATCTCTTAAAGAAAAAGACGACAAAAGGGAAATGGCTCGGATTATGAAAGTTAGATAATCAAGTCTCTCTATTTATTAAAAATATTATCTATTATAATGTGAGTTTTTTTTATAAAAAAACGAAAAAGATTTATTGTTTTTCAAAAACAATTTTATAACTTTACACCATAATTAATTTACTTACCTTAAAATACATTAATTATGGAAACACTTACTCCACCAGACAGACAAAACCGCCAAGGTTATTAAGGGGAAAATACAAACTACTAATTGTTTATCACTAATCACTAATCACTAAAAAAGGGCGGTATATAAATACTTTAATTTTCAAAAATATTTTATTCACTTAAAAATTAAACTATGAAAAAAATAATTTTATTCAGTGCCTTAGCACTATTCCTTTCAGCAACGATAGGTTGCGAGAAAGATGAGATTAAAAAACATTCAGAATGTCAAAATTATTCTGAACATGAAAAGAAGAAAGTATATATATATTCTTTTAATTCTAGTGGTGATGAAGAAGGTTCAGTAATTATTCAACAAGCCAATCATTTTAAAATCAGCAAAATAGAGTATCGGTCAAAATATACGTATAAACCAGAAGATAATTATGTAGGAACTGACTCTGTTGAAATTGAAACATCTCGATTTTTTATTGGTAGTGGTTCACGCACAATTCATTACAAAATAAGATTTCACATAACCAAATGTGGAATGAAATATAGTAAACAGATAGTATCAATCATAACAAAACAATAAAACTATGAAAAAAATATTTTTATTTAGTACTTTCATACTACTCCTTTTTACAGCAATAGGATGTGAAAAAGATGAAGCGAAGAAACATTCAGAGTGTCAAGGGTATTCAGACGCTGAAAAAAAGAAAGTCTTTGTATATAATTTTCATCCTTTTATAGAAGAAGATGAAACCATAACTATTTATTATAAAGCCAAACATTCTAAAATCAGTGCTTTTGAGGACAGTACAGTATTTAAATATCAACCCAATGATAATTTTATTGGAATCGATACAGTAGGAGTTGTTATTACAAACAAGAAAGGACAAGAAAAATATTTTGATATGAGATTTCATATAAGCAAATGTGGTATGTTAACCGAAATGAATACAAATTTATAATCTTAAAATTATTTAGAGAATAACACTTATAAAAATTAAAAATTATGAAACGAATATTAATATTATGTTTGGCTATAAATATAAGTATTATAACCTTAGGACAAAAAGAATGTGGAACAAAATTCTCAGCACCACCATATTGGATATTCCAAAAATCACGATCTACTATGGATACTTCAAAAGTTATAATAAATATTTATGTGCATATCGTAAGAAAAAGTGATGGTACAGGCAACAACAATATATCTCAATATATTGTAAATAAATTAAATAATGATTATAAACAGACAAATATTAGTTTTAATCTTAAAGGTTTTGATTATATTGATAATGATAATCATTATAATTACCACAACGGTACTATAGATGAAGAGAAATTTAACTTACTTATACAAGAAAAAGTAAAAGAAGATGGAATAAACATATATGTAATAAGAAAAACTAAATTTGGCGATAAATATGCAGGGAGAGCAAATGATGTTATTTCTAAATCTTTAGTTGTATTTCAGGATTACTACCACACCTCAACACTTCCACACGAAGTAGCACATTGTTTAGGATTATATCACACTCATCACGGTACTGTTAAGGAGGGAGATAGTGATCCTAATCAATGTAAAGAATTAGTAAATGGTTCTAATGGAGATACTTGTGGAGATTATATTAAAGATACACCAGCAGACCCTAGCAGTTGGAATAAAGAAGAAAGTTGTGCTAATCAATATTTAGGAAAAATAGAAGGAATGATAGGTGGTGTACTAAAAGATAAAAATAAAGAAGAGTATAATCCTGATCCAACGAACTATATGTCTTATGCAAAAAAGGGATGTAGAACAAAATTCACGCAAGGTCAAATAGTTCGTATGCATCAAAATATACGTAATAGTGAATTATTACAAAAATTAGTTCATTATAAAATCTCTGGCTCGTATATTCTCTGCGACCAAGAGACCTATACCATAGACAATCTACCTAACGGGGCAACCGTAGAATGGAGTGCAAGTAATGATAATATACAGTTGGTTTCGGGACAAGGAACAGGAACAGCCGTATTCGAGAAAAAATATTCTTATAGTATTGGAAAAGAAACTATTAATGCTAAAATTACCATTAATTCACAAACTATGAATTTAAGCAAAGATGTTAAAACAAGAACGAAAATTACTCTTGAAGGATATGATTTTGCAATGTGTAATCAAACACGAATTTGGCGTGTAAAATCTTCTAGTTGTCCATTTCCAAGCAACACTTCGTTCCATTGGACTTTATCTAGTAATAATCATACCTATTATTATGACGATAGTTCAACTCTTGTTTTATCAACAAGTTGTAAAAAGAATAAAACAAGAAAACCAAATTTACCTCACGAAATGTATACTTTAGAAGTAACAGTAAGTGCTCCTAATGGTCTTTATGAAACTAAAGAAATGCTTGTTGATATTTTTGGAGATATTAACATATACTATATTAGAGGAAAGGGTAAAAATAAAAGTAATAATTCTTCTATTTTTCCTAACCCTGTGAATCAAAATGGAGTTGTTAATATTCAATTACAAACCAAACAGAAAAATCAAATAGATAGGGTAAGTAAGCCTTACAAAATCCAACTATGGAATAGTCTTGGTTTAGTAAAAGAGGTTATAACAGACCAAGAAGCATATCAACTCTCTTTACAAGGTCTTCCTACTGGATTTTACTATGTGCATATCATCAAAGGAAAAGAGATAACAAGAAAACAGTTAGTTATAAAATAGTGAAATAGAAAATTTATAAAAAACAATAAATATAGGGGCGGAAAATATTTCGTCCCTATAATTTTAATATTTTTGCGAATATCTACAACTTCTAGTACCTAAATGAACTTCTTCTACCAACATTTTTCAACAATTGGCTTAAATTATTTGTTATTAAAACGAATTCACGTTAATTTAAATCAATCCAAAATAGAATAATGACTCGTAAAGAGATTCTCACAATACAAACTAAATTACTAAATTGGTATCATCAGAATAAAAGAGAACTTCCTTGGAGAAATACAACCAATCCTTATAAAATATGGATTTCTGAAATTATTCTACAACAAACAAGAGTAAAGCAGGGGTATCAATATTATCTTAATTTTATAAAAAGATTTCCTAATGTTAAGAGTTTAGCAGAAGCCGAAGAACAAGAAGTCTTAAAACAGTGGCAAGGATTAGGGTATTATACAAGAGCGAGAAACTTACATAAGGCTTCAAAAATGATAATGTGCGATTTTAATGGCTCTTTTCCCACTCAATACAAGGATATTATTTCGCTTGCAGGGATTGGAGAATATACCGCTTCTGCTATTGCTTCGTTTGCTTTTCAATTGCCTTATGCTGTTTTAGATGGTAATGTATATCGTTTTTTATCTCGGCTTTTTGTTGACGAAACACCTATTCAAACATCTGAAGCAAAAAAACGATTTAATCAATATGCCACCTTATTATTGAACAAGAAAAATCCAGATATACATAATCAAGCAATAATGGAAATGGGTGCTTTGCAATGTACTCCTACTTCTCCTAACTGTGTGGAATGCCCAGTAAATGAACATTGTAAGGCTTTTGAAATGGGGAAAATAGAGATGTTCCCTGTGAAGAAGAACAAAATAAAGCAAAGAAAACGCTTTTTTAACTATCTTTTTATTGTAGAAAATGGTAGCACTTTTATTCAAAAAAGGGAAGAAAAAGATATCTGGAAAAATCTATATGAATTTCCATTAGTAGAGAGTGAAAAAGTGTTAGATTGGGAAGAATTAATTAAAAATGAGACTTTTAATTCCTATTTTCAAGAAGAATGTAATTTGAAATCTGTATCTTCCATTATAGATATAAAACACGTTTTAACTCATCAAAAGATAATGGCTCGTTTTTTTGTGTTGAATGTCGTGAAACTAAAACCTCAAAATACGTTAGAAGTAACTTTTGAAGAATTAAAACAATATCCCATTACTCGTTTGATTGAAATTTTTCTTGAAAAACAAAAACTTTATTGATTGAGTAACTTTTTTCCTGCAATTAGTTCAGTAGGAGAGATATTTTTTATTGTTGCTATTTTTTTATATAACTTTTCAATATCAATCTGTTTGTCATCACTTTCAATAAAAAGATGTTCTGTGGGAGTTATTTTTACACTCAATGGATTATGGTATATTCCATACGATAAATCAAATCCTAATTTTAATGCTTGAGTGGCTAATTGAGGCTTTCCTCTAAATCCATGAATAAGCCAACGTTGGGTTGGTTTCTCTTTTTGGCGTAATTCAAATAATTCGTTAAAACATTTAACACAATGAATAATCAGAGGCTTTTGAAGTCTCTCCGAAATTTCGATATGTTTTTTGAAAATCTCTATCTGCTTGTCAAGTGGAAAGTCAATATTTTTATCCATTCCACATTCTCCTATCATCTTAACAGTAGATAAAGAGGCATATTTATTTAATAATTCCCAGTCAATATGACTTTCTGATAACTCCCAAGGATGTATTCCGATAGATAGAAAAAGATTGTTTCTTGTTAAGATTTGAGGAAGTTCCTCAATAGAGGTGTTATAAATAGTACTAATGTTGTTTGTAGGAATATTATGATTGTGGATATTAACAATAAAATCCTTCATAACCAAATTCTTAATAAGATTCACATTTCGGTGTTTCTATTATGCCAGAACGTTGTAATATCTTGTATTCATTTTCAAAACGTCTAGTAAAGATTCCTTTATCTAAATTATCTTCAATTTGACTTGTAGTCCACCATTTTACAGATTCATAATCTTCGCAAAATGTATCTAAGTCTTTCCTGCATGTAATAAAAAGATAGATGAATTGATTATTAAAAATTCCCCTGTGTACATACTTCGTTAAAAACATAGATTTACTTAAATCAACATTATACAATCTTTTTCCTCGTTCTTGTAGTGTTTGTTCAATGGTTTCGCCTAATCTAATGTGTTTGCTAACTGATGCATCCCAAAAAAGAGGGTCTGTTACATCATCGGATTTACGTTGTTGTAGCAACACCATTCCCTTATCTATAAAGTAACATCTTACAACAGGATGTAGATGTTTTTTATTTGGTGTAAGGTTGGGTTGATATTGGCATGAACCAATCACTTTTCCTTCTGTATCAACAATGGGTAACCAATCTTCTTTAAGTAGTTTTTTTCGTATAAAATATACTCTAATTGTTTCATACAAAATTGTAGAAAAAAGACTCCAAAAGTAGATGTTATCTATTAAATTTAAATAATTATCAGGAATGTTTTTTTGAAAAATAAATAATTTAGATACAGAATATCCTAATAAAATAAAAAGTATTAGATAAGATACTCTGTTAAGTTCGTTAAGGTTATTGAATAAAGGAACGTCTTTGCAACAAAATCTAGTTCCCATGTTTTTATACAATATAGAGTACAGAAGTAATACCACAAAAGTGAGTTCATCAATACTCTGTATGATAAATTGATTTTTTGTAATCAAAGGTATAAAAGTGGTAGAAAATCCCACAAAAAAATAGCCTATGCTCATAAACAGATTCCAAATAAACAGCCTTCTATAATATATGAAAACATAGATAAACATACACAAAGCAGCAGGAAATGAAAGTAACCATGCTATCTTTGTTCCCCACAAGTCATCTGCCACTACAAAAAATAGAAGGGGAAGAAAATGAATAATCGGATTAAAAAAAGACTCTTTTATTTGTTTTTGAAGTTCTTGCATTGTATAAAAAATCCTCACTAGTTACTGTAAAACAAATAACTGTGAGGATAGTTCATCTTTTTCTCTTAAACCTTTTTTATTGTAATTTTAAGAGGTTCTTATTTTGTTAAATTCGTTATACGACTAAGATATTTTCCGATAATATCAAATTCGATATTAACTACTGTTCCTTCTTTTATGGTATGGAAATTTGTATGTTCGTATGTATAAGGTATTATGGCTACTTGGAATTTATCTTCTGTTGGGTTTACTACCGTTAGACTTACTCCATTAATGGTAACAGAACCTTTATCTACTGTTAAGTAGCCTTTTTGTGCCATCTCTTTATCAAATGGATAAGTAAAAGTAAAATACCAACTTCCATCTACTTCTTCTACTTTTTCACAAGTAGCCGTTTGGTCAACGTGTCCTTGAACAATGTGTCCATCTAATCTGCCATTCATCATCATACTACGCTCCACATTAACCAAATCTCCAACTTTTAGAACTCCTAAGTTAGTACGCTCTAATGTCTCTTTAATGGCTGTTACTGTGTAATTTCCATCTGATAAATCAACAACTGTTAGACAAACCCCATTGTGTGCTACACTTTGGTCTATTTTTAATTCATTTACAAATGAGCAAGTAAGTGTAAAGTGAACATTTTCTTGCTCTTTTTTGATTGCTACTATTGTTGCTTTTTCTTCTATTATTCCTGAAAACATATCTTTTTTTATCTATGTGTTCATACCACCGCAGACATTTATTACTTGTCCGCTAACATAACTTGATAAATCACTTGCTAAAAAGAGTGTTACTTTTGCAACTTCTTCTGGTGTCCCACCACGCTTTAATGGGATTAATGTAGCCCACTTTTCTCTTTGCTCATCTGAAAGTGCTTGTGTCATTTCTGTTTCTATAAATCCAGGAGCAATTGCATTGGCTCTAATACCTCTTGTCCCTAATTCTTTGGCTATTGATTTTGCAAGTCCAATCATTCCTGCTTTTGAGGCTGAATAATTTGCTTGTCCTGCATTTCCTGATACTCCTACAACAGAACTCATATTAATAATAGAACCTGCTTTTTGTCTCATCATTATTGGAGTACAAGCGTTTATAAAATTAAATGCTGATTTTAAGTTCACATTAATAACTGCGTCCCATTGGGCTTCATTCATTCGCATCATTAATCCGTCTTTTGTGATACCTGCATTATTTACTAATATATCAATACGCCCAAAATCTTTTACTATCTCTTTTACAACATTATGTGTGTCGTCAAAAGAGGCAGCATTGGAACTATAGCCTTTCACTTTAACTCCATATTCTGCTATTTCTGTTTCTGTCTTTTTTCCGTTTTCATCAATTACTAAATCAGTAAATGCTATATCAGCACCTTCTGATGCCAATTTCAAAGCAATGGCTTTTCCAATACCTCGTGCAGCACCTGTTATGAGTGCTACTTTTCCTTTTAATAAGTCCATTTATAATGTGTTTTGATTATTAATTAATATTGACAAAGATACTTATTTAATTTAAGTAATCTTTTATATAATCATGTTATTTTTTATATTTTATTTCTTTTTACACAAAAAACCTCAAAGTGAAAACCTTGAGGTTAATATTTTATTCTTAAAATAGAATTCCTATTTTTTCTTTTTTCTGTTTGCGTAACGGTTCATAAATTTATCTACACGTCCTGCTGTATCTACCAATTTCGCTTTTCCTGTGTAGAATGGGTGAGAAGAACTTGAAATTTCTAATTTCACCAATGGATATTCCACACCATCTATTTCGATAGTGTCTTTTGTATTCACTGTTGAACGTGTAATAAAAGTATCATCGTTTGACATATCCTTAAATACTACTGGACGATAATTTTCTGGATGAATTTGGCTTTTCATATCTCTATTATTCTTATCTAATTATTTTATTATTTTCTTAAATGGTCTGCAAAATTACAAAAAAATATTCTTATTACAAATTTTCTATAAAAATATTTTCAGGATAATCTACTTTTACTAAATATAAACCTCTTGCAACTACCGATGCACCTGCTTTACAACGGTCTTTTTCCTCAATAATTTTCTTAAAATCGTTTAAATTTATTTTTTTATTTCCTACATCAAGCAAAGTTCCGACTATGGCTCTTACCATATTACGAAGAAATCGATCTGCTTGAATTCTAAAAATCCACTTATCAGTATGCTTTTCCCACTTTGCATATTCAATTTTACAATTATTGGTTTTAACATCGGTATGTAACTTGCTAAAACTTGTAAAATCAGTATAATGCAGTAATATTTCAGATGCTTGATTCATTAATTCAAAATCTAAATCTTTATAAATCCTCATTGAATAATGATTGAGAAAAACATTTTTACTTGCAACAATATGATATTCGTACATTCTAGAAGTTGCATCAAAACGAGCATGAGCATCATTTTGCACTTTTTTCAAATCGTGAACAGCAATGTCTTTAGGCAAAATACTGTTCATTTTGTAAAGAAAAAAATCTCTGTTTTCAATCTCTTTTTCTACATCGAAATGTGCAACCATCTCTTTGGCGTGTACCCCAGCATCTGTTCTTCCAGCAGCAACAACATCTATCTCTTGACGTAAAATGGTTGAAATAGACTTG
>PDWI01004292.1_pt1 | contig 20779 bp, 14 predicted proteins | sample 1430891 | NCBI WGS metagenome assembly PDWI01 (sample SAMN01162508, study PRJNA174530) | Oral metagenome, whole genome shotgun sequencing project. | biome: Marine environment; feature: Marine mammal; material: Swab sample of the gingival sulcus; isolation source: swab sample of gingival sulcus... | reverse complement strand
CTTCGGCTTTGTCAGCCTTGATCAGGCACGGCAGGCCTTTCTCGACGCATGGCCGCAGAATCCGTACCTCCACTATCTGCAGTTCGGCGGTGCCGAGGGGCCTGACATGAGCGGACTCAACCCGGGCAACGACTTTGACTCCTCCGCCTATCTCGAGGCGAAACTCGCGCTGCTGCAGGCGACCCCGGAGACCCAGGCCGACTGGACCGGCAAAACGATAACCGATCTTGCCGAGGTGTTCGTTGCCAACAGGATAACGCCATTGACCCACTATCTCGCCTGGGGCAAAGACGAGGGGCTCACCCCGACTCCGGTACCGGCCGGAGAACAGCCTGCAGGTTCTTCCGGTACTCCCGGAGAGGTCTTTGTTCTGACCGAGGAGATGGACAACCTGACAGGAACCACAAACGACGATACCTTCAGAGGAAACGCAAAGACGATCAACGGTGGTGACAGCATCGATGGCGGTGCCGGGGTTGATACCTTCGAGATGTTCCCCGACGGTGGAAACCCTCCGCCTGCAAAGCCCGCCGAGACGATGAATATCAGTAACGTCGAGATCATCCACTCTCGCGGTGACCTTGATGTTGTCGGTGTCGCCGGGCTGCAGGAGGCGGGGATCATCGGCGATACGCCGACAGCTCTTACGCTGTCGACAGGGGTGACCGCCCTTGTCAAGGGAAAGGGGTCGACGGCTGTGACAACAGTCAAATTTGACGGAGATCAGTCGACCGATACCGCCACCCTCAAGCTCGACAATGTCGGAGACCTGAATACGAATACGGTTCGAAAGATCACCCTTGAGGCTAAGGCAGAGACGGTCAATCTCTCCAACATGGGAATGAGTCGCAGTAGCTTCACAGATAACACGGTTACCGACCTCAGTATCAGTGGTGAAGGTGTCCTTGACGGAGGTACGCTGGTAGTTCCGGAGCTGAAGACCCTTCATATCTCCGGGGCGCTTGATACAAAGTGGGCTATTAACGGCACCAAACTCGACACAATTGACGCCGGGGCGGCAAGTGGCGATCTCGACATTACAGCTATCTTAGTAAACACACTTGAAGCAACAACCGGCAGCGGAGATGATGTCCTTGCTGTCGACAATACCGATCTGAAGGGGATGAAGATCGACCTTGGTGCCGGTGAAGATGAGATCCGCCTTGATGCTGGCAGTACCGAGGAAACCAACGCCGACTTCTACACCGCGGTCAACGCGGTCAAAAATGCCGAGATTCTTGGAATTGGCGGTTCGATGGCTGCCAGTCAGGAGGTTGACTTCACCAAGCTTAACGATATCGACTCCCTTGCACTGCATGGCACCAATATCAGCCAGGTTTCGGGTGCAACCGACAGCACCACGATAACCTTCACCCAAACGAATCAGGCAGCGACCACGATCAGCTCTCTTGCCGGCCACAACACCATCGCTCTGAACCTGATGACTGAATATGGGGGCATCGCTGATGTAACAGGGGCCAACGGCGCTACGGTAACCGGGACAACAACGGTTAACCTTGACAGCTCCCAAGTCAACGTCACCGGCAACGCGGGTCTCGAACTTACGCTGATTGATGCCCAGCCGACCATGACCTCCGGTATCATCCTCAACGCGGCGGCGACAACAAAAGGCATCACCATGGCTATTCCAATCGTCAATGCTTACACTTCAGAGCGGATTACCGGCGGCAGTGGCGACGACGTCCTTCTCTCCGGTTCCATTGGTGCCGGGACAACCGGTGATATCCTGACCGGCGGTGACGGTGATGACACCTTCGATGTCTCTGCCTCGGTTCTCACAACGACCACGGCTCCTGAGATGGCGACCATTACAGATGTAACCTCAGGGGAGAAGATTCAACTTATCGGTACCGCAGCCACCATTAATGCCAGTATGACCAACGTTGCCTCTGCGAGTGATCTCAACGATTTCCTCACTCAGGTGACGGCTGCCAACACCACCGCAAACAACGTTGCCTGGGGGCAGTATGACGGCAACACCTATCTTGTCGCCGAAACAACTGGAGACAACGCATTTAACGCCGGGGAACAGGTTGTCAAACTTGAAGGAACCGTTGATCTGAGCGGGGCAGCTATTGCTGCTGGTGAGATTACCCTCGCCTGATCCCTGGCTGAGCTCTCTGTTTCTCTTCACACCCCTTTCCGCAGATGCGGGAGGGGGTTTTTTCTGCTCTCACGGTAAAACCTGAGCGCTCGGCCTGCTCTTGAAGCTCTCTTTTCCTGTACATTTTTTGGTGCCGGGAACAGAGTGAGCTCTCTCCCGGGTCTCGAATATGAACAAAATAAGGTTATTCAAGCCACCACGGATTAAAGTCTTGCGGTTCAACCGGATCTGGTGAAGTTTTCTCCACTGCGGTGAGAACAGCATGGTGAGACAGCACTGTTGTCCTCACCTCTTCCGAACATATTTTGATGTACATTCAAAATGTTCTCTGTTTTACCGGAAGCTGGCACCCTGTAGTCCCGTCTCTTTTGCCGGTGAGGGCTGCCTGCGAAAGACGCGCCTAAAACGTTAAAAAACAAGGACTTATACCAAAAACGGGAACGCCTGTCTGTTGAAAAAGGAGAAAAAATGGTATCACCGGGATTTGACAAGACGTACTACCTGACCGAAAAACTCGCTCAACTGCGGAAAATTCTCCCCGACTGGGGGACGAAAGGAATTGATGATGTCGAAGCAGCCATCAACCAGCTCGGCATCAGTGCCGAGGAGCACTACCATCAGTATGGCTGGAAAGAGGGACTGAACCCGAACTCCTGGTTCGACAGCGGCGAGTACATCCTCTTCAAGGCGAAAGAGCTGGTGCAACTGAACGGCTATGCCAATATCGATGCCGCACAGGAGGCGTTTCTCAGCAGCTGGAATGGCAGCCCTTTTGCGCACTATCTCCACCATGGCGCCCATGAGGGAAGAGACGGGCTTGGCATTAACCCTGCCAACGCTTTTGACTCTGCCGCTTATCTGAACGCCAAACTCGTCCGGCTGCAGACAGAGGACAGTGCCACCTATGGCGACTGGACGGTAAAAGATCTGGCCGCAACCCTCGCAGGTGTCGGACTCACGCCTCTTGATCACTATCGACTCTACGGCAAGGCCGAAAACATCACCGCCACCGCTGTCGCCGCCGGGGAACAGGTCACAGAGAGCAATGACTTCACCTTTGACGCCCTGCCAATCGGTCAGGAGCTGACAAGTGCGTACACCTTTGACAATGTAACGGTCAGAAGAATGGATGTTGAAGGGGTCAATTTTTCTGAAGCCAACGCCCCCGGGCCAATTCTCACCATTGATATGGCAGACAAGATGGTTGCGACCCTCCCCTCCAATTTTCAGGTCAACCTCTTTAATCGGACCCCCGAAGGAGTCCATATCAATGTCGATATTGACGGTATCAGCGGACTCTATATCGACTCAGTTGCCATCTTCCCCGGTTCCCATTCGATCCCTTCTCATGACAATGCGATCAGGGTCAATGGCGACAGCATCCTCTCTGTCAGCCTCAGCGGCTGGAACAACACCCGGCTCAGCTTTGGGCCGGAAGGAGGAGGGCTCGCAAAACTGACCACCGTTGACTCCTCACAGGCCCGCGCAGAGACCCATATCGACATGGCCGGTCTGCCGTCATCATTTCTGGCGGTGACGCTCGGGCCCGGCCGGGAGACGATCTCGACTGCCGGACACACTTCTCTCGAAGGAAAAACAAGTCTCATGCTCGAATCGGCCGCAACCGGTGATCGTATCGGCTTTGCCGCCTCTCTGCAAACAGGTGCAATCGGAGCAGCTGATGTCGTCGACAACAGCAAAACTTTTGACGAGGTGCTTGCCGCTGTTGCCGCGGCCGATACCGCCGGCAAAGACAACATCTCGTGGTTTGTGTACAAGGACGACACCTGGGTCTACGTAAACCACGGTAACGACACCACCGTCAGTAACGATGACGAGGTTGTTCACCTGCTCGGGGTGCATAACCTGCAGAACTCGACCATCAGTGCCGAAAACGGCGGTGAACAGCTGCTCGAGTTGAACTTCTCCGGGTAATCCGGGGAGCTGCCTTTCTCCAGGGAGGGCAGGAGGGCAGCCTGCTCTCTGTTCTGTCTCTCAGATCATTCTATCCGGCTTTTCCGGCCATGCAGCAGCCTCTTTTCGGGGGCGGCTGCATGGCCGCCACTCCCCCCGCCCGCCTCTCTTACGGTCAAGACAACGTTGTGCCGCCGATCCCGTCGCACAACCCCGGCACCAGAAACGTCTCGCTTGAGACCACCCTCTTTCCGGCAACTGCTCTCAACGCCGCAGGAGCTCGCCGGCAAAGGTTGACTGCCGACCATAACCGTAGTATTTTGGTACATTTTTTGAGACTTCCTTTTCAAAGAGCCGCCTTGCCATGATAAAAGCATTTATCCTCTTTCTTCGCGCCCTTTATAAGAGCAGAGCCCTGCTCCTGCAGTTGACAGTCCGCGATTTCAAGACCCGCTATCTCGGCTCTTTTCTCGGTCTGCTGTGGGCAGTAATTCAACCCGTCTGCACAGTCTGTATCTTCTGGTTCGTCTTTCAGGTCGGCTTCAAGGCTGCTCCTGTTGATAATTTTCCGTTTATTCTCTGGCTCATCGCCGGAATTGTGCCGTGGTTCTATATCTCCGAATGTCTTGCCACCGGAACCAACGCGATCGCCGAAAGCAGCTATCTGGTAAAAAAAGTTGTCTTCCGGGTCTCAACACTGCCCTTGGTCAAACTGCTGTCGGCCCTCGTCATCCACCTGTTTTTTCTCGGTATTACCTTCGTCCTCTTCTTCGCCTATGGATACCCGCCGACGATTCATGCCATTCAGCTCATCTACTACGTCTTTCTTCTGACCCTGTTTCTGCTTGGAGTCATCTGGATAACCGCCTCTCTGATGGTCTTTTTGAAAGATATCGGCCAGCTTATTGCGTTATTCCTGCAATTTGGCTTCTGGATGACCCCGATCTTCTGGTCTATCCAGCAGATCCCTCCCCGGTATCAGCTTATGCTGAAACTCAACCCCTTTTACTATATCGTCCAGGGCTTTCGTGACAGCCTTATCTACCATGTCTGGTTCTGGGAACACCCCAAAGGCACCCTCTACTTCTGGACGATTACGATTGTGGCCTTTCTCGGAGGGGCTCTGGTCTTCACCCGTCTGCGTCCCCACTTTGCCGATGTCATGTAAGGAGCAGCGATGGACTCTTCACCTGCCGTCATTGTTGACAAGCTCAGCAAGATTTACCCGCTCTACGCAAAACCCGTTGACCGCATGAAAGAGGCGCTGCATCCTTTTCGCAAACAGTACCATCACAACTTTACCGCACTTGATAACATCTCATTTTCGATAGCACGGGGTGAGACCGTCGGCATTATCGGCCGCAACGGCTCGGGGAAATCGACCCTGTTGAAAATCCTCACCGGGGTACTCACCCCGTCAGGCGGCACCGCCACCATCAACGGCCGGACCCTCGCCCTGCTCGAACTCGGCTCCGGATTCAACCCCGAGCTGAGCGGCATCGAAAACATCTACTTCAACACCTCTCTCTATGGGGTGAGTCGCGACGAGACCACCAGAAAACTGGACAGGATTCTGGCCTTTGCCGGCATAGGAGAGTTTGTGCATCAGCCGATAAAGACGTACTCAAGCGGCATGATTGTCCGCCTCGCCTTTGCGGTGATTGCCAATATGGATGCCGATATTCTGATCATTGACGAGGCGCTGTCGGTTGGCGATGCCAGTTTTGTCCAGAAGTGCATGCGTTTTCTCCGCGATTTTATCAAACGTGGCACCCTGCTCTTTGTCAGTCACGATACCCAGGCCGTTTTGAGTCTCTGCTCACGGGCGATCTGGCTTGACAACGGCACCATGCGCGAAGATGGAACGCCGAAGGAGGTTGCCGAATCCTACCTTGAGAGCCTGTTTGACTGCGATAGCGAAAAGCAGGAGTGGCAGGAGGACAAACCGGCACTGTCGACCTCCGCTGACACCTCCGCCCCCCGTGATATGCGCCAGGACTGGATCAACAACAGCCGGTGGCGCAACGATGTCGAGATCTTTGCCTTTGACCCCGAAGCGCCCTCATTTGGCGACGGCGGAGCGACAATCACCTCGGTGGCTCTTTACGATGAGAACGGCGCCCCGCTCAACTGGATTGTCGGCGGCGAGATGTGCCGTCTGACCATCACGGCGCAGATACACCAGCAGATCTCGAGTCTGATTGTCGGTTTCTATCTGAAAGATCGGCTCGGCCAGGCGCTGTTTGGCGAGAACACCTATAACTTCACCCTGCAGTCCCCCCCCGATGCCCGCAGGGGGGACACGATCTCTGCGAGCTTTGAATTCAGAATGCCGATTCTTCCCGCCGGTGATTACAGCTTCACCACCGCACTCGCCGAGGGCAGTCAGGAGAGTCACCGACAACACCACTGGGTTCATGATGCCCTTATCTTAAAATCCCACAGCAGCAGCGCCAGTACCGGGCTTCTTGGCCTGCCGATGCGTTCAATTTCTCTGGAGATACAATGAAAGACGACACACTCCTGCTCAATATCGACAAACTGCTGCCCCGGTTTCTTGATATTCCCGGAAGCTGGGTCGGACATACCCCGTTTGCGGCCTGGCTGATCGCAGAACTCACCCCCGCCTGCCTCGTCGAACTGGGGACCCATTCAGCAAACTCCTACTTCGCTTTTTGTGAAAGTGTTGTCAACAACGGCCTTGAGACGAGATGTTTTGCCGTTGACACCTGGGCAGGTGACTCCCAGGCGAGTTTCTATTCCGAAGCGGTCTACGAGCGGGTCGCGCGGATCAACGAGGAGGAGTACGCCCCCTTTTCGACCCTGCTGCGCTGCACCTTTGACGATGCGCTCGAGCAGTTTGGCGAGCGGTCAATTGAGCTGCTCCACATCGATGGCCTCCACACCTTCGAGGCGGTGTCCCATGACTTTACCAGCTGGCTGCCGAAACTGGCCCCGGGTGCGGTCGTCCTGTTTCACGATATTGAGGCACGCCACGACGACTTCGGAGTCTATACTCTGTGGGAGGATCTCTGCCGAACGTATCAGTTCACCTTCTCTTTCGAGCACTCGTGGGGGCTCGGGGTACTGCAAATCCCGCCACAAAAAGGGGAAAAACCACTGAAACTCTTTACCGACACCGGCGAAAGAGACCGTATTCACGCCTTTTTTACCGCCCTTGGCGGCGTCGTTCAGGACGGTTTCGACTGGCGGGAAAAGATCCTGACCGCAGAGACACAACTCGCCGAAACTGTCCGCGAAAAAGAGGAATATTTCGAACAGAGAGAACATTTTCGTCACGAGTGCAAGCGCCTTGAGGAGCTGGTTACCGAGCTGACCCGCCAGCGAGACCTTCACCTCTCGGAAAGAAACCACTTCATAAAAGAGTCTGAAAACAGCCGCCGGCAGTGTGCGCAGCTTCTCGCCGAACGTGAGCAGGCGCAACAGCAGCTTGCCCTTCTCCCCGAACTGCGCCGGCAGCTCGCTGCTGCAACCCGCCGGTACGAGGAGATCGAGGCAGATCTGTGGTGGAAAATCGGTATACCGCTGCGACGACTCACCGCACGAAAGAGGACCGATGAGGCCTGAAACAGCCGCTGTTCGGCCGCAGCTTGATCATTTTCAGCCGGGACTCACCGGTATTCGCGGCATTGCCATGGCAGCGATTTTTCTCTACCACACCCGTCTGCCGCTCTTTTCATCGGTCTTTCTCAGCGTTGACCTCTTTTTTTTGCTCAGTGGTTTTCTGATTACCCTGCTGCTGTATCGCGAATACAATCTCACCTCGCGAATTCTGCTGAAAAATTTTTATCTGCGGCGACTCCTCCGGCTCCTGCCGGCGCTGTTTTTCATGCTTGGCTGTCACCTGCTCGCAGTCGCGCTCCTTTTCCCGCCGGAATTGCTTGTACGCCAGGGCGGGGACATCCTTATCGTCCTTGGCAAAGTCGCCAACTGGAGCCGGGCATTCGCATTTGAGAGACCCGACCTCCTTGCTCACACCTGGACACTGTCAACAGAAGAGCAGTTTTATCTGCTCTGGCCGTTGTCGATGCTGTTCCTGCTGCGGATGAAACCGCGCAGCCAGATCATCCTGACCACAGCACTTCTCGTCATCATCACCGTCTGGCGCCCTCTGCTGCTGCAGACTGAGGTGCCCTGGGAACGCCTCTACAATGACTTTACCTGCCGCGCCGACATGCTGCTTTACGGGTGCCTTGCCGCAATGCTTCACGAACATGGCGTCTGGGCAAAATTCTACAACACACCCGCATGGATTCAGACCCTGCTGCGCGGGGCGATGGTTGTGCTGATGGCAGCGCTGCTCTCAACTGCAGACTGGCAGAGCCGCTGGGTTTACCAGTACGGATATCCGCTCGTCGGTCTCGCCGGGGCATTCCTCTGCGTCGACACATTCAACAGGCCGGACTCACTGACAGCGAGATTCCTCGCCGTCCGGCCCTTCGTCCAGCTCGGGATGATCTCCTACGCCTTCTACCTCTTTCACTATCCGATAATAGAGATCCTGTACCGCCTCGGGATAAAAACCGCTCCCGTCTGCCTGCTCTCCTTTGTCATCACTCTCCTCCTCTCTCTGATCAGCTGGCGGTACGTCGAAACTCCGGCACTGAGAATCAAAAAAAGATTCGCCAGCGATCAATAAAAAAGTGGCAGGGACGACCTTGCGCACAACTGCCGCCGCTCTTTCATCAGTTGGCCGGTGGTCTGTTATCGTCTGTGATCTCACGCCCGGCCTCCGGTCCCGGAACACCGCTGCCGGGCTGTGCAGAGGGCGCGGCAAGCCGTCTGTTCATCTCAACCACCGCGTCTCTCCACGGCCGGGGGGTGCCGTTCTCATCATATATCCCGGTACGCTGGGTGAAGTAGGAGAGTTTCAGAGTATCGATGACGATCGGCCGGGCGGAGACATTGCGGACGATGAGCGTTCCCTGAACAACAAACGTCATCTTTTCGGTGCGGAAATGCTCTTCCGCTGTCGATGAAACCGGTATCGTTCTCCGGCTGACCACCCTTCCATCGGTGTCTGCCAGCAACACCTCGACCTCGGCGTCGCCTTTGGGGGCACGGACGGTAAAGCTGACATCCAGTTCGCCTTTTTCAACGATCACTGAAGAGGCAGAGCGGAAAAAAAATTTTTGGCTGAGAGACCCCTCAGACTTCAGCAGGATCGCCCGGGAGTGGCGATCTCCCTGTTTGACAATGTGCTCTCCAGCCGTTATTTCCCACCCTTTTGTCCCACGTTCAAACGAGCTGTTGACAAGGATATTGCCGACGATATCATCCATTCCCCAGAGACCGTAGCCAATGGTCCTGTGCGCGAGCATCGGCGTTATCTTTTCAAGAAAAAGCGGGATCTCCTGCTCTTTTATCTTCGTATTTTTCTCAAATCCAGGGGTGTTATCAATAAAATTCAACTGATCGATAAAGAGTGGGTTGTCGGTCGCCTTGCGCACCGTCGTTAACAGATAGTCAAAGCGGGCCGCGGCATCATCAGCACCGGCATGATCACCGACGTTTTGTGCACCCCATGCGGCGGTGTAGTAAAGAGTTGTAATCGTCTCTTTTTTCCCAAAATCAAAGGTCTGCTGATGACACCGAAACCCGGCATCTTTGACCGGATCACAGTCGACTCTTACCTCCATTGACAGGTGTGGGAAGAGATCGTTTGAGAGAGCAAAAAGACGCAGCAGATACTCGTCCCAGAAACGCAGAAACAACTCACTTTCCGGAGTTGCGCTCGCCGGCACCGGGATGTCACTCCACGCCGAAAACTTGCGACCAAAAGCTGCCGACAGCTCGGCAAGAGGGTACTGCCTGAGATAATCGGTAAAACCGATTTCAGCGGCAAGAGCAAGACGCTCGGACTCCGGGAGAAGCATGCAGTCAAGAAGGGTAAAATCTTCCCAGGTGAGAAACGCAAATCGAAACGCCCTGCAGTCGGCGACAACGTCGTTTAATTTTTTGAGATAGCAGCGCCAGGCTTCACCAACAGCAGGCGAGGTCAGGATGGCAAGCTTACGCTCTCCTGCAGCGGGGATATTCTCGTTCAGACCATATTCGTGCCCATAGCCGATCCGGAGAATAACCCCAAGGCTGTGCCGCTCTGCTCCAACCATGATCTCTTTGAGAAGCTGAAAATAATTCTCATTCCAGCGTACAGGCGAAACAGTCGGCTGAAATCCCGCCCAGGGGACAACAAGAATGATCGTATTGAATCCGGCCGCCTTTATCCGCTGAAAATCCGCATCCATATCATCGAGATCGATATTGCTCCAGAATGCCGGAGCCCACCACTCACCGGTGTAGTGAGTGGCAAGAATCGGCTCGTCTGCAGCACCGGAACAGGGGGGAGAGAAAACAAGAGCGGCAAGGAGAACAACAGAGGAAAAAAAGGATCTCATGGGACACCTCAATGACCTGAAAAGAGTGGGGAAAATTTGTTACTGTCCAACCCGCGTATTGAAGATTTTTTTCAGTTGTAAAAATCGTTTTTCAACCAGATGCCAGGAGAGCAGTGCACAAAGTGATGTTATACAGGTTGCACTGATAAAAAATGTCGCAATCGACATCGTATCACCACAGAGTTGAACAAGAGTCTGTTGCACAGGAAAGGCGTAGATATACATGCCGTAGGAGATATCCCCGACCGGGTGTAACACCGTGTGCAGATCGATATCGATAAAGCCGATATAGAGGATAAGGTAGCCGACAGCCACAGCGAAGATGATATACCCCCAGAGGCCACAGAACGGGGCCAGTATGATCACGACAGCGGAGAGCAGCCCCCAGCAAAAGCGGATGGCAATACGGCTCCGAAAGAAAAAGGCGGTTGAGCCGAGGGAAAAAAGCAGGCCAAGTTTCAAACAGCTGAAAAGTGACACCCCTGCGAGCAGATCTCTCCCCTGATTTTCCCAGGTGAGGCCACAGTAATTGACCGCAGCAAAATAACCGGCGGCAAAGAGAGTGGTAACAACAGCTGCGCTGTACTTGTTGAACGGCGTCACCAGAAAAAGAACAAGCAGCCCTCCATACATGGTGACTTCGACAGGAAGTGTCCACAGAGAGCCGTTTATCGCCTGCAGAGGATTGGCGGCAAAGACCCCGGGAAGAACGTACAAAGGCGGGAAAAGGGTGCAGTTTTTCAGATAGTCCCAGCTCTGAGGCGCCTGGAAATACTCAGAGAAGGACAGCGTGGTCAACACCGGCCCGAGAAGAAAGGTCGAGAGAAGGACAACAACAGTCAGGCCCGGGAAAATACGCAGAAAACGTGCAAGGAGATAGCGCAGCACACTCTTTGAGAAAAAGAGAGAACGGGTCACAAGAAAACCACTCAGAAAGAAGAAGATTGCAACACCGATACCGCCTCCGGTCTCAAGACCCCAATGAACGGCAAAAAACTCGTCGTGCCGCCCTGAAAGGGGGTAGCAGTGACTGAAAAGGACGATCGACGCGGCAAAAAGACGGATCATATCGAAGTTGTTGTCTTTCGATTCGAGTTTTCGATCAATTGGCGATCCGGGCCGCGGGCTGTCTGCTGTCATTGTCTTCCACCGATGATCAAAAAGTTACCGGGTCTCCATTGTCGGGTGCCGGAGACGGAGACTGAACCCACCTCAGTTTTCACTCTTTTCTCCCTTCACAGTTTCACTCTCAGCAGTACTGTCCGTACTCGGCAGGGCCTCTTTGACAACAGGACAAACCTGACAGGGAAAAGCAGCTCCGGCCGCCAGTGGTGAATATTTTTTGCATCGATCCAGCTCGACTCTGCGGTGATAACGAGCCAGCAGTTTATTAAAGGCGGCGGCCTCTTCTGTTGCATCAACGAGCAGATAACTTTTCCCTTTCGTTTTATCAATTATCGCTTCGCCAAGAGCCCAATACTCCGCTGAGGGGGGAAAGTTGGGCTGTAGTTGAATAAAGGGGCTTGTCCTGTTTAAAAAGGGAATCAGCCAGGCGAGAGGTTGTCCGCCAAGGAAAACAACTCCGGTATCAGCTGAGCTGAGTTCAGCAATATCAACGTGAAACTGAGTCGTCTTGCCGTTATGAGCAAAAATATCTGTGGAGACAAGCGGAGCAGCTGTCGAGAAAAAAACAAGGAAAAAGGCGCGATAAATCTTGATGTTAAACACATTTTTATAGAGCAGAACAAGGGCAAGAGGAAAGAGAATCTCCAACGGAATAAGATAGCGATAGACAGAGAAAATCCGCTGCCAGAAAAGATACCCAAAAAATAAAAAGAGAGAGAGGATAAATATACGCTGAGTCGAGATGTCCTGTTCAAAAAGAGATCTCTTGCTCTTCAACAAGGAAAAACCGAATCGCACCGCAGCAACCGGAGCGAGAAGAAATAAAAGCAGCCCGTTCCACTCCGCTGTTGAGGCATGAATAAGATCGGGCTGCCGGGAAAAAAAGATCGGGTAAAAAAACCATTGAAGCGTCGTTCGCGGCAAAAACCGGGTATCCCTGACCGCCTCTTTCATCTCTGTATAGGGAGAGTGAAAAAATTGATTAAACTGGGGAAACAGAGGGTTGCCATAAAGGTCCCAGACCTGAAAGAGCCATGGCCCACAACAGACCAACAGAGAGAAAACAACACCGCAGGCAAAAATCGAAGAGACAGACAACTTCTGCGCCGGTGAGCCGGGAACGCAGAAGAGTACGAGCCACAGCGCAGGGATACAGGGCGCCATGACCAGCTTTGCACCGCAGCCCACCCCGGCAAACACTCCTGCCAGCAGAATCTTGAGCAGAGCAGAGCGCGAAGGTGAAGGGCTCCGGGAAAACTCCGGCCAGACAGAGAGCAGACAGAACAACGCCAGCAGAACAGGAAGAGTAACGATGTTATCCTCGTAAACGGTCCCCAGTTCACTGAGAAACCAGACCGAAGACAACCCGAGGCAGGTTATAAGAAGTGACGCCAAACGATCGTGAAGAAAAAGCCGGGTGATATAAAACAGTACCACAGCATTCAACGTGGGGAAAAAGCCGAGCAAAAAGTAGACGACTCGATGAGGCAGTGTCGTCAGACCAAGATAATACAGGGTATCAAGAAGAGGGTTAAAGCACGTCTGCAGTCCGGCCGGGAACAGATCTGTTGCCAGCCGACCATGCAACCAGCTGTACCCGTTATAGTAGTGATAGTTGCGAAAATCCCAGCCAATATCCTGGCCGACATAAAAGGCCGAAAAGAGGCCACAACATACCGCAATTATAACAAGTATAGATATATAAAAAAACTCTTGACAGGGTTGAATCCTGCTCCTGCTGACGTCTCCTCTCATTGTCAGTTCACAAACCGGTATTTAACAAGAGCAACAACAGCCTCTACCGCATCAAACCAGCGAATCTTTTTCCCCTCCTCCACGGTACGCCCCCGATACGAGATGGGAACCTCGACAATAGCGATCCCCTTTTTAAGGATCTTGGCGGTCAGCTCCGGGCATATTTCGAAACGGTTGGAGCGCAACTTCATATCCAACAAAATCTCACGTTTAAACATTTTATAGGCGGTCGCCTCATCAGAAAGAGAAGAGCGATACAGAATGTTTGTAAGCGTCGTAAGGAAACGATTCATCACCCAGTTTTTAAATGCCATCCCCTCCAGCTTCTTTTTTGAAAAGTAGAACCTCGATCCATACACCACCTGTGCGCCCTGATCAATTATTGGCCGGAGTAAGTTTGGATAGTCGGCAGGATCATACTCAAAATCAGCGTCCTGAATAAGAACAATATCTCCGGTCACATAGGTTAAACCAATTCTGGTCGCAGCTCCTTTGCCGAAGTTAACCCGTGATTGATGAACGACGACTGTGGCATCCTGCTTGTACTTCTCGAGTCTGGCCGCAGTTCCGTCACTCGAACCGTCATCGATAAGAATAAGTTCAACGTCTCTGATTTCACCGGGCAGTGAGACTGAGCGTATCTTTTCAATAACACCATCTATACTGTTGTACTCGTTATATATTGGAATAATAATAGAAAGACGCACACCGCTCACTTCAGGATAGAGTTAAGAAAAGTCCCCCTCTTCGATATGCTGGATGAGAGGCAAACTTCCAGGATGTGTTCTTCACTCTTTTGCTCAGGCATGATGTCGATGTCCGAGGATCTTTTCAAGACTCCGTCTGGCTTCATCAACCCCAAATTTTTCTGTTATCAGCTCCGCAGCATTTTTCGATAACTTCTGCCACAGTTTGGCATCATTATACAACTCAACAACCCCTGCGATAAAGGCCTCTTCGGTATCGGCAATAACCGCATGAAAGTGATCTTCAAGCCCCATCCCTTCAGCGCCGACAGAGGTGGTCACAACCGGCAGCCCCAGAGAAAAACTTTGCCCTAATTTTCCCTTCACTCCCGCCCCGTAAAGCAGCGGGCTGACAAAGAGCTTTGCCTTTTCAAAGTATTCGCTGACATCAGGAACATACCCGGTAACAGTCACCCGTTCTGAGGCAAGTTCAAGAATCTCCTGTCTCGGGTTACTGCCGATTATTGTCAACGAGAAATCATCAATTTCCGCAGTAATCTCAGGCATAATGTTGTTGACAAACCAGACCATCGCATCAATGTTCGGCGTATGATCAAACCCGCCAATAAAAATCGCTCCGTGCCGCTCGGGAAACGGGGTCACCGGCGCGGTCACCTCGTGAATGTTGGAGAGGAGATGGACCTTCTCTCCGAAAGACTCGTTTTCGAGCAGTTTCTTTTCGACCGGACTGACGACAAGAGTGACATCAGACGACTCTGCGAGACCAAATTCCAGCTCCTTCAGCCGCTTGACCTCAAGCTCGAAGTGCCGCGCCTCACGGAGAAAATGGAGATCAACCGTATCATAGATGATCGTTGCCTGAGAGTACTCGCGAACAAGGTCGAGATAGTTGGGAGCAACCGTCGGCCGGGAGAGCAGCGCAAAGTCGATATGGCGGCCATTCTCCATAATGAATTTTTCAAAATCGGGAAAGGCATAGAGCGTCTCTATGCCGAGGCGTTGTAACTCCTGGACATACCTGACATCACACGCCCCGTTATCGGGCCAGAAAATAACCTTAAAGCCCATCGAAACGAGAATTTTGAGGATATTGAACATGCGCAGCGACCCGGAATCCTTGTCAAAGGTCGGCACATAGTGATCAACGACGAGGATTCGTTGCGTCACCCCCCGCTCTCTTGCACGATACAGTTCGGAGGGACCGGAAAAGTGAGACTCGCTGAGGGTCTGTTTCCATTTCTCAACAAATTTCTGTTGGTTGATCCGTTGAAACTTCTTGTAGCCGCTGTCACTGTCAACATCTTTCCCGGCAGAGGCTCCACCGTGATGAATAACCCGGGCCTCCGGCTGATAGATGACCTTGTAACCTGCATCCCGGACCGCAAAACAGAGGTCAGTATCCTCGTAGTAGGCAGGTGCGTAGCGAGCATCAAAGCCACCGATCGTATCCCACAGGAACCGTGGGATAATCAGACAGGCGCCTGAACAGTAGTCAACCTCTCTTCGGTAGTTATATTCGGGAGCATGTTGATCCTCACCATGCCCGTAGTTCCAGCCTGTTCCATCCTGCCAGACAATGCTTCCCGCCTCCTGCAGTCTCTGGTCAGGATAGATGAGCTTTGCGCCGACAATCCCTGTCGAATGGTCGGCAAAGGGGACCAGCAGGGCGTCAAGCCACCCGGCACACACCTCGGTATCGTTGTTCAGAAAAAGCAGGTATCTGCCTCTGGCCATCTCCGCGCCCTGATTACACCCTTCGACAAAGACCCTGTTGACAGTATTGTGGATAACATGCAGGTTTTTTACCGCTGCCAGCAGGTGGGAGGTTGCGTCAGTGGAGTTGTTGTCAACAACAATAACTTCAAATGCCCCGTCGGTATTATCAGCAACAGATCTGAGACAACTCGCGGTGAGTTTCCAGTTATTATAGACAGGAATAATAATACTCACCTCGACCTCATTGTCGGCGAGTGCAGAAAAGCTTGACAAAGCCCCCGCAGCAGCCGCAGCCGCGGCCTCATCCGGACCTTTTTTTTCCTGTTCCGGAGGACAGTGCTGATCTTTTTCCACAGCCTGGTCTGCACCCGGGCCACGACGGAAAAACACCAGCAAATTTTTACTCTTTTCGTAAAATTTTCTGCGCACAGTCTCGGGGGGAAACAGTTTTTCAACAACCCGGTGCGCTCTCGAAACAATTTGCCAGCCAAGAGTACTTCGTATTGCTGCAAGTTCAGACTCGATCGCGGCAATTTTCAACCGGCTTTGCTCCAACTGCAGCTGCAATTCACCGGCATACGCATCAACCGCTGCCCGCTCCTGATCTTTCAGACCGCACTGGCGTTCAAGCTGCCGCTGGTGATTCAACCGGATATTATCGATCATACCCGAGAGATGTTTACATTTACGCTGTGCTTCCCGGAGCTGGCGCTGCTCAATTTCAGTCATCATATCTCATCAATATTACCGAACCACTCAATACCAGGATCGTCTCTTCACCAGGAGCTGTTTCAACAGAGTCGCCTTCGAATGCATTCCTGGCCAGCTCTCTTTACGACATCGTAAAAGATCCGTTCTGTACCCGTCTTCTTCGCTGCAGGCGAAAATGTTCCCCGTCTCTTCCCCGGCGACACCTTCCCTGCTCCCCGCCTCGGACAGTACAGACACATCTCTTTTTTTACAGCTCTTTTCCTCTGTCCGCCGGCACAGCCTCACCCCGGAAGAACAAAAAAGACCTCAGACGACCCGCATACATCCGGGTAATCCAAAGGTCAGGATTCCGGGCACTTCTCTTGTGTCTCCTGCCACTGATACCCCAGGCGGAACAGACCGGAAGAGAGGAAGTGCTGTCCTCAAAAGTCTCTTTGCAAAAAACAAAGAGTCCGGTGCGCAAAACGCATACTCTTTGAAGAGCGCGCACCTTAACACGGCAAAATAACAGATTTTCATCGCCTGAGTCAACCAGAATTCCCGCCAACACCGCCCCTCGGGCAACCACCAGTATCGTGCCGGCAGCATCATTTCCCCGGGAAGAAGAACAGCTTCCCACTGTTTTTCTGTGATTTTTTCAAAAGAAAGAGAAAAGTGTGTTCCGGGTTTCCCGGCCGGGGAGCGGTCTCACCGCGATTCGGCAGGGTGCAGACAGAAGACTTCTCCCTCGCGGCAATTTCTTATCATCAGCACGACAGAAAGAGCTGATTTCGCCTGGACAAATCTTTGCAGTATGCTATATTTTCAGCTGGGCCGACAGGGCCGGGTGAATCGCCTGTGCGCCACAACAACCGATAAAAATCAGTACTGACGGGACATGGACACCTCTGCTCCGGCTGATTCTGAGAGATCTTCTGCAGACAGGAGAATACGATGCGGCAGCCTGAAATCAACGTCAACTCTTTTATTTACCCGACCACCGAACTGCGAGGCTATGGCTGTAACGACCGTCTCTATATCGTTGGCAATGACAGTGCCGAAAACTTCAACGAATCGAGCACAATCACCGGAATAGAACAGATCTACGCGATCCTCAACAGCAGCAGACTTGATGTCACCGAAAACCGCTGGGTTCAGCGCGCCGGCATACAGGGAGGGTCGGTCGGCAGCAATACGGTCAATCTCTACTCGTGGCAGAACGGCGTCGTCGAAGGTATCGCCGGAGCTGTCGCCACCTTCTCGTTCAAGGACGATGATGGCGGAGACAGGGGGCGTATCCGCCTTGAGAACGCGACCCTGAGTGAAGGGTTGAACGTCGAAAATGTCGCGCAGGTAACTCTTGAGGCGGTCGGCAGGTCGAACATCAATACTCTGACCGCTGATGGTGTCGACAGTCTCAAAATCGATGGGAATGGCGTTGTCAGAATGGATCTTGCCGATCACAGCAGCATCACCACGGTGCGTGCCGTCGGCGGAGGCGGGTTTGATCTTGATACCACCACGGCACCGGCGGCAGACCTCACTGTCATCGGCGGCAACCAGGATGATCGGGTGGTTATCACGCTTGCCGACCTCAATGAGAATGACCATATCTCTCTCGGACGCGGCAGCAATACCCTGGCGACAGCGGGCGACCTCAATCTCAACGATGCCGCCACCGTCGCCGGCCTGAGAGGAGTGTCCGGGGTCGAATGGCTCGAAACTGACGGCGGCGTCCTGACCGTTGATGACAGGGCTCTCAGCGGCTACAGTCACTATGCTGCAGCCAACGGCGGCTCACTGCAGATCACCGGCGGCATGGACGGAATGTGGGTCGAGTTCCGTGACGGCCGTGCCGAGTCCGACTCTTCGATCTCAATGGTATCGGCCCACTCACGCCTCAACCTCTCGCTCGCCGCAGGCTGGGAGCGGGCTGATGCCGGAAGTGTCACCGTAAACACCGATCAGCTTTTTATCCGCTCTGTCGGCAGCTCAACTGCGGTGACCGAAAACAATGCCATCGATCTCAAGGCCCCTGAGGGGACAGAGATCGTGCTGACCGGGACCCACGGACTGACGATGGTTCTTGATAACAACGGCGGGGACGAGGGCTTCACGGTTGACGCCTTCGATTTTAACTCCTTCCTTGATATTACAGGTTCTGCAGGCGCCGATACCTTCGGGGTTCTCGAACACCATGATAATGGCGCCGCGCAGTTTGTCGCCGATCTCCACGACTTCATCACCGGCGTCGACAAACTTGCCGGCGGAGTTACCGGAACCGCGATGAACTTTGTTGTCGGCAGCACAGCAGATGACTACGATGCCTTCCTCGAACTCGCCAGCGAAACGTTTGCTGAAAACCATGATGCGGTCTATTTCACCGCCGTCGTCGACGGTGACCTGTACCTCGCTCAGGATGTCGGCCACGACGGTCAGGTCGATGCTGTGGTCAAATTTGACGGGGTCTCAAGCATCCATTATACCGATATCATCTGACCGCCTTTTTCCGGCCTGCCCGGTATCCGCCGGCAGCCGGCACGAAAAGAAAAGACGCCCCCTTCTCCACAACGGGAAAAGGGGGCGTCCGGGTTCAAGGCTGTCTGGAGCCTTTTTTCAGGCGTACGCGAGATCGACCGGCTCCGGCGGCAGACCGGCAAGCTGTACCCTGTCACCTGCGGGACTGTCATTGGCGGTCATCCAGTCGACCAGCTCGGCGTAGTGACCGCTGACGTCACATGCCCAGCCACCGGTTGAGACAACACCTGCGACCTTACAGCTGTCACCGTCCCGGAACCAGACAGGACCACCGCTGCTGCCACTTTCAGGATCGAGAGTATCAAACATCAGGACATCGTACCAGCCACTCTCCTCCGCTCTCCCATAGTCATTGACCATCAGGTTGTTTCCGGCACCATTTTCATACCCTTCCGGATAGCCGGTCATATTGTAATATCCGGTTCCCGCATCGGCGGCGAGTTCGAACACCGTTCCGCTGATCTTTCCGGCAACAGTAAGCAGGGCGATATCATCACTGCCATCTTCCGGACTGAGCAGGCCGTCACCATCCTGATCCACCGGAAAGTATTTTATATCTGTGACCAGCTTCCCCCTGCCCCAGGGGCTGGTTTCACCATTATAGCCAGGTATGACCCTGACGCTGTCGGCAACTCCACCGTGCTCGGCGCTGTAGACCACATGCGACGCGGTGAGGACATCATTATACCCGACAATCGCCCCGCTCCCCCGATACATCGACCCGTCGGGAAAGGTGGCGAGCAGATAAACAACACCGTCGTAGGGGGCGGCATCACTCTCATCGCCGACGGCAGTTTTTACCATATCCATCCGCCAGCGGGTATGCTCATAGTTTGAGGCATTCTGAACAACATCGATGAGCTCGGAACGGAGCTGACCGAAATCACTGCCAGTCGCATCGGTCAGGCTGTAACTCTCCGCCCGCTCAACGATGTCGAGATGAGAGGAGATCGCAGCCCAGCTGTCGCGCAGAGAGAAGTGCTCGGGCAGCGCAGTAAGACCTCGCAACTCTGCAATGCTGTACACCCCTTCGCCGGTGGAACCGTACCTGAGCCCCTCGTCTCTGCCATACTCAAGATAGTGGGTGAGAGCGGTCAGACCGGCACTTCTGAAAGCAGAGGCGACATCCTCAACGCCCCATGACAAAAAGGCGTCATCAGCGGCCTGCAGACTCGCCAGTTTCTGCTGCAGATAATCTCTGGTCGAAAAGGCATCAGAAGGATCAATCCCCTCAAAGGCCCCATAGCTGAGATAGTGCTGGTAGAGATCGCCATCCCACGCACTCCTGAACGCATCGACCGCGGCCTCAGGTGACGGATATACGCCAGTGGCAAAAAGCTGCTCTCCCTTGTGGGCAGCATACTCTGCGGCGTTGAACAGGGCGTTGGGACTCAACCCCTCGCGCCAGCCATAGAGCGTATAGTGCGACTCGGCTGTCATCCCCGCATCTGAGAGAAGCTGGCGGAGATCATCAACACTTCTGCCGAGCCAGCCGCTTTCACTGCTCTGCAGTGCGGCAAGCTTGGACGCCAGATAGTACTCTTCATCAAACCCTGCCAACCCCATTTTTCCCCCTTTTTTCTGGTATCACTTCGTTCTGTTACCGGGCCCCCTCCCCCTCAATCCGACTGCGCAGTGAAAAAGCGGAAGGTTATCTCTTTTTCGTCTTGTTCTCTTCAATTCTTTACCGCTAAACTGGCATGGCCAGGGCGAATCGCCTGTGCGCCACAACAAGAGATGAAAATCATCACTTACGGGATATGAACGCCCTCACTTCGGCTGATTTACGG
>PDWI01003832.1_pt1 | contig 20780 bp, 34 predicted proteins | sample 1430891 | NCBI WGS metagenome assembly PDWI01 (sample SAMN01162508, study PRJNA174530) | Oral metagenome, whole genome shotgun sequencing project. | biome: Marine environment; feature: Marine mammal; material: Swab sample of the gingival sulcus; isolation source: swab sample of gingival sulcus... | reverse complement strand
AATCCTGACTTTGTGAATCCTGACTTTGTGAATCCTGACTTTGTGAATCCTGACTTTGTGAATCCTGACTTTGTGAATCCTGACTTTGTGAATCCTGACCTTGTGAATTCTGGTCTTGCTGATTCTGCTGCTGGTCTCTCATTTTCTCTGACAGACTACGATTGAACTTGGCATCTTCATGGTCTGGCTGCAAAGCCAAAGCCTGATCGTAGGCTTTAATCGCTTCTTCAAACTTTCCAGCTTTCGCCAATGCGGTACCACGATTGTAGTGCGCAGTTGCGGTCTGCTGATTCCCAAACATTGCTGCTGACGCTGCAAAGTCACCACTTCGATAAGTTGCAGCCGCCCGCCACTCAGGGGATTGAAACAACATTCTTGCCCGTTCTGCATCGTTATTAAGTAGTGCCTTATGTGCCTGCTGGTCTTTATTCAACCATAGATCATCCCAAGTGAACGCATAGCTACTTTGCGAATAGCCTCCCAGCCCCACTCCGACAAAAGACGCAAGAACGACAGAAAAGAAATACCCCTTTCTAAACAACAATAAACCGAACGGCAACAGCAACCAAAGCAGCCAAATACCCTCATTTTGCCAATGTTCGACTGCACGCTCCGAATCTTTCAACAGTGGCGAGTCATCCATTTGAAAGAATTGCTGAAACTGTTCTATATCTTCATCACCAAGCCCCAGCGATCTGAATACTCCGCCACCCTGCTCGGCAATTTTTTGTAAGTCAGACAGACTCATCTGAGCCGTGATTGGCTGTCCCTTCGCATCACGAAAAACGTTATTAGGTGATAAAGGAATAACGACCGGCTTTTCTGTCCCAATAGCAGCCACTGACACCCGATACCCCGCTGCCTTAGCCCTTTCCGCACTTCGCAATGTCCGACTCAAATCAAACACACCATCAGCAATCATTAAAATATCGCCGTTTGAATACCCCGCTTGCTGTAATAGTTCAACAGACTCATCAATGCCCCGATAAACCAAACTCCCTTGAGCGGGCATAATACCGGGTGAAAGGTTTTTGACTTGCTCGATGATATTTTCACGATCATCCGTAAGCGGCACTACCGCAAACGCATCACCGGCAAAAACAACCAACCCCGTTTGCCCTTCTTTACGAATGTTTAACAAATCCATTAACTTGAAACGTGCCCGCACCAAACGATTTGGCGTGACATCATCAGCCAGCATTGAACTGGATAAATCTAAACCCAAGACCAAGCCTTGCTGAGTTTGGAATGCGGGTAGCTCACGCTTTTGCCAGCTAGGGCCAGCGAGCGCAATGATCGCAAGCACCGATCCCAGCAGAACCAGATGGTGCAACCAGTGACGACGACCTTGCGATTCACCGCTAATCACAAACGGTCGCAGACGCTCATCAATAAAATGTTGCCAAGCTTGACCACCCGCTTTGTTCCTTGTCAACCACCATGCCAGTAACAACACAACTGGCAGCAGAGTGAACCAATAAGGATAGATAAAATGAAAATCACTGAAACGGCTCATGCGTTCTTCTCCCGAATCAGAATACTCAACCAGCCGAACGCTAAGGCGACAGCCAGTGGCCAATAAAACAGGTCAGTGCGTGGCCGCCACGTTTGTTGGTTGCGCTCAATCGGCTCAAGACGGTCTAGCTCCGCATAGATCTGCCGAAAAGCATCGGTATCACGAGCGCGGAAGTAGCGCCCATTTGTCATCTCCGCGATGCGTATTAATGTGGCCTCATCTAAACCTGAATGCTGCTGCCCAAAAAAACCACCAGACATGCCTGAGCGTTCTGAACCAATCCCCACGGTGTATATTTTTAGTCCGTTCTTGGCGGCCATCTGCGCCGCACCATTCACAGAGACAGTACCCGCTGTATTCTCACCATCGGTCATCAAAACCAAAATATGCTCAGCATCAGGTTGTTTTGTCAGTCGCTTCAACGCCAAACCAATAGCATCGCCAATTGCCGTATTACGCCCGGCCAAGCCTAGCTCCGCCTCGTCCAATAAGCGCCGAACTGTTTTTCGGTCAAAGGTTAAAGGGGCTTGCAAATAAGCTTGATCACCAAACAGAATCAGGCCAATACGATCACCTTCTCGGCGTTCAATAAATTCGCCCGCTACATATTTGGTTGCAGTCAGACGATCCACCATCGTGTTACCTAGCTGATAATCCGCTTCCCGCATACTGAGTGATAAGTCCACGGCCAGCATAAGATTTCGCCCACTGACTGGAAGCTGTACCAATTCGCCAACCATCACAGGTCGCGCCAGTCCAGCAATAAGAGCACACCACGCTAATATGGCGCTAAGCCGGGCCACTCGACGCCAGTGACGACGGGACTCATCTGCACCCTGTTGCGGCAGGTCATCAATAAAGGGAACGATTAGCGCTGCTTCCGACTCAGCAATCGTCGGCTTCAATAACCACCACGCCAACAACGGCAGCGGTAATAAGGCAAACGCCCAGACCCATTGCCACTCAAGCATTGCCACCACCTGCTTTCGCCTGGATTTCCAGCCAGTTACGAACCAATACTGACAAAGCTTTTCGGTCAAAAGCGGCAGACGGTTGATAAGGTGAGCTGGCCAACACCTTTCCCTCACCTTTTGAGAACTGCTCTGTTTTGCCACTATTATCCAGGTAAGCCAACCAATCCTGCCCAACTAATCCAGCCGCCACTTGCCTACCGTGCTGATTAATGGCAACACGTCGCAGCAAAGTGGACATTTTTTCTAACCAAGCCTTGTCATCCAAATTTTCTTCAGCCTCAAGCTCATCCAGAGCGTTCATAATCATGGCAATTGTCTGCTTTTTCTTTTGTACATGACGTAGCCACTTAAACAGCAGAAACAAACACAATAGAGCCACCAGCATTAAGCCCCACCAGCCCGGCGCCAAGGGCCACCAACTGACCTCTGATGGCAGATGGATATCCCGCAACTCCTCAACAGGGTTCATAAGCCCACCCCTCGCAATTTGGCTAAACGCAACGCTTCATCATCACTGGTTGAAATATCAATCAATCGCGCATGGCACTGCGTCGCCAATTGTTGCAGTTTTTTCGCATGATTCAGGTGCTTATTTCGATAGTCGTTCCTCACGACTGATTGAGCCGTATTCAATCTGAGAAACTGCAGTCCATTGCTGACCTTTAGCTGTGTTCTTTCAGGAAGCTGATGCTCGAAGGGGTCGGTAATGGCAATTAGCGTTAGGTCGGTGTGTCGTGCCAACCGACGCAACTGTCTCTCAGCATCGTCATCCAGACCCCGAAAATCACTGAGCAAGATCGCCTGGCTTCCCGGCGACAAAACACGCCGAAGACGCTTCCATGAATCTGCAAGAGTAACCGAACTCTCCGTATCCACAGCGGGAGGATGCATTGAAGCATCTGCCAAATACTGTAACAACTGCAACACCTTGGACTTACTTCTTGCAGGTCGCATTTCATGATGACTGCTGGCGGAAATCACAACGGCTCCAACCCGATCGCCCGACAGCCAACTTTTCCATGAAAGCAGTGCGGCCAGTTCTGTTAAAACAACGGATTTAAACTGACCACGTGTTGCAAAGAACATGGCTAGACGTAGGTCACACCATAGCAACACGGGCCGTTCGCGTTCTTCTTCAAACAACTTGGTATGAGGCTCGCCAGTACGTGCAGTCACTTTCCAGTCCATGCTGCGAATATCATCACCCGGACTATAAGGGCGAGATTCCGCAAACTCCATGCCCCGACCAAGCTGTCGAACCTGATGATTGCCGCTTTGCTTACTCGCCTTGCGATAATGCCCTTTTCGCATTAGCAAACGTGCGGCTTGTTGTTGCGACAGCAAGCCATCCAACGTGCTAAATACCAAGCCAGCCCCTGCGTTATTTGGGAACATCATGACTTAGGGAACGGCAACCAAACTTAACAAGGTATCAATCATTTGATCGCTGGTTTTACCACTGGCTTCACCTTCAAAACTCAACAAAACACGGTGACGTAGCACATCATGAGCGACACTTTGCACATCATCCGGCCCAACATAGTCTCGACCTTGCAGCCACGCATGAGCTCTGGCACAACGATCCAACGCCATTGTCGCCCGAGGACTTGCACCAAATGCAATAGCGCTCGCCAGCTCCTGACTGTAGGCCTCCGGCTGACGAGTCGCCATGACCAGCTGTAGCAAGTATTCTTCCACGCTTTCCGCCATGTATAACTGCATGACTTGTTTGCGTGCCTCACGAATATCATCTTTGCTAATATGTATTTCCGGCGCTGTTACTTGGTGCTGGATTTCATCTAACGCTTCTGCGCGATTCAAATGCAGAATCTGCTTTTCAGCCTCAAGATTTGGATAATCCACACGAACGTGCATAAGAAAGCGATCCAGTTGCGCTTCTGGTAAGTGATACGTGCCTTCTTGCTCAATCGGGTTTTGCGTGGCCATTACCATAAACGGCTCCGCCAACTTATAGGTCTCACCCGCAACGGTGATTTGCCTTTCCGCCATCGCCTCTAATAAGGCTGACTGCACTTTAGCTGGTGCACGATTGATCTCATCTGCTAACACTAAATTATGAAATAGTGGGCCTTTACGGAATTCAAATTTCCCCGTTTGCGGCTGGAATATCTCCGTGCCAGTAATATCCGCTGGCAAGAGATCCGGGGTAAATTGCACACGATGAAAGTCACCCTCAACCGCCTCACTCAGTACTTGTATCGCACGAGTCTTAGCCAGTCCTGGAGCACCCTCGACCAATAAGTGCCCATCCGCCAACATCGCTAATATCAGGCGATTAACAAGCTCACTCTGGCCGATAATTTTCTCGCTCACATAGAGCTGAAGCTTGTCAAAACGTTGTTTCTGCTGCATGCTGCCTGTCCAAATTCATTATTCATATTATGTTTTTCGAGTGTGACCAGCATGGTAACAGACTCGCCCTTTTTCAAGGTAATCTCTGATCGTTAAGGATTCTTAATTCATGACCATTCAATCCGTTATTGAGCAAAAGCTAACGCGCACTTTCAGGCCTGCTTTTTTAAAAGTCACCAATGAAAGCTATATGCATAATGTTCCCGAAGGCTCCGAATCTCATTTTAAGGTGACCATTGTTTCTACTGACTTTGAAGGACAAGCTTTATTGGGCCGTCATCGCATGGTGAATAAAGCACTCACCGAAGAGCTAGACAGTATTCATGCCTTAGCCATACACACAATGACACCCGATGAATACTCTGCAAAGGCGGGTGAAGTCGCAGATTCACCACAATGTTTGGGTGGTGGTAAACGCTAAACCACAACTCTCAGCTTTGTGCCATCAAGCAAATTGATGCATAATCCCGCCTCTTTTTTCTCCAGCTGATGTAAATATTATGTGGTTTAAGAATCTCTACCTGTACCAATTCGAGAAAGACATTAACCAGAATGCAGAATCGCTACACGAGGCTTTAAGTGCTAAGCCCTTCATGGAGTGCACCGCCAATCAGCGTGAAAGTATGGGTTGGGTGCCACCGCTGGGCAAAGACTCCGCAGCCTATACGCACTCTGTCAACAATTTCGTATTGCTGACTATGGCACGTCAGGAACGCCTACTGCCTGCCTCTGTTATCAAAGAAGAGCTGGATGAACGGATCATTGAAATTCAGGAACGCGAAAACCGCCGTGTTGGCGCCAAGGAGAAAAAGGAACTTCGCGAACGCATTGAGGACGAGCTATTACCTAGAGCTTTCACGCGTACACAGAAACTGGATGCATGGATTGACTTAAAAGGTGGATGGCTGGTTATCAATACCGCATCTGCAAGCCGTGCTGAAACATTTAGTACGCTACTTAGAAAAACGATTGGTAGTCTGCCGGTCGTCCCACCAAAATCTGAAGCGGTCAGCCCGATATTAACCCAGTGGTTGAGCCACTATAAGTCGCCTGAGCCATTTGAAATCGGTGATGAGTGTGAGCTTAAGGGGTCTGGCGATGATCTAGGAGTAGTTTCCTTCAGAAAACACGAGCTAGGTATTAACGAGGTAAAGACCAACCTGGAAGCGGGTAAGCATGTGTCAAAACTGGCTTTGATCTGGGATAGAAAAGTCAGCTTTGTAGTAGGTGATGACCTGATTATCAAGAAATTAAAGTTCCTGGATGTGCTGGAGGAGCAAATGAGCGAACAAGACCCACAGGCTCACGAGGAACGCATGGACATTGAGTTTGCACTGATGACGGGAGAGCTATCCAAACTTATTCCAGAGTTAATCAACGAGCTAAGTTAATTAATACTTCAAAGCCAGGGGCGGAGATAACGTCAAATATCTCCGCAGCTTTTGGAGCACACCCCGCCCTATAATGCTATCGCTCAGAGCCGCACAACCAAAAAAGTCCACCAGCTTTAGGCATAAATCGACTGATAGCGCAGCATCAAGCCCAGAATGAGCATGGCGTCTGGCATGCCACAAAGTAGCGGTGAATTACCTTTTATCCTTTCGTGTTGTATTCAACATCTTCCCAAACTTCATTATTGATTTGCCTCAACAGAAATACTGACGGGACAACCATGACAAGCGCACATATACCCCAAATCCAGGGCCAATAGGCCTGAATAAAACCATTCGGCGTAAAAGTAAAAATGGGTACCATAGACCCAGACAAACCATAATAGTAGTAGGCAGCACGTTGAGTATAATAACCGACCCTTTTGTTTGGGTGATGACGGTAGATTGCATACACCAAGATCGATGCTCCAAACCACAGAACAAACAAAGGTGGGAAAGCAATTGATGCCAAATTTCCAAAGGTAAAAATCCGAGCAGATTTTTTAGAGCTTGCTGCAGGCTCAATTTTTTTCACAAGCGCCTCCATTGGTAAACGCCCCTAAAAGAGTATCGATAAAAAGATACGGGATAGCTTACAACGAAATACCTAGGTCACTGAACAAAAAAAGCTGAGATATACTCAGCTTCTTTCTAATATGTCGATAAAGTTTTATGTAAAACTCTACTCTTCAGGACGATCCACAAACTCAACGTAAGCCATAGGCGCATTATCACCGGCGCGATAACCACACTTAATAATCCGCAAATAACCACCGGGACGATCTTGATAACGTGGCCCCAACTCATTGAACAAGATACCGACAGTTTCTTTGTTACGCAGCCGGGAAAAAACAATACGACGGTTATGCACTGAGTCTGACTTTGCACGAGTGACAAGTGGCTCAACAACACGACGCATTTCTTTAGCCTTTGCTACAGTCGTCTTAATCGCGCCATGCAAAATAATTGCATTGGAAAGACTCTGTAATGTCGCCTTACGGTGACTGCTGTTACGGCTCAGTTGACGGCCTGTATTACGATGACGCATTTTCTACATCCTTACCTAAATTCTAATCTATGCCTACCGGCAGAATTATTTATCGATGGTCGATGGCGGCCAAACCTCAAGCCTTGCACCCAGTGTAAGACCATGCGATGCCAACACATCTTTGATTTCTGTCAGAGACTTTTTACCCAAATTCGGTGTCTTGAGCAGCTCACTTTCAGTCTTCTGAACCAAATCACCGATGTAATATACCTGCTCCGCTTTCAAGCAGTTTGCAGAGCGAACAGTGAGTTCCAAATCATCCACTGGTCTCAGCAACACAGGATCTACCTCTGGCTCAGGCTCAACTTCTGGCACCGACTCCACAATCGTTAAGTCGAAGAATACCGCTAACTGCTCATGCAGAATAGTAGCTGCACGACTAATCGCCTCTTGCGGATCAACAGAACCATCGGTTTCCAGCTCAATGATGAGCTTGTCCATATCTGTACGCTGCTCCACGCGCGCACTATCCACATTGTAAGCCACACGGACAACAGGGCTAAAGCTCGCATCCAATACCAAAGTACCCAACGGCAACTCTTCAGCATCGGGGCCACGACGCACACTGGCAGGCTGATAACCACGGCCACGTGTAATCGTAATACTCATGTCAAGCTCGACATCTGAAGTGATCGTCGCAATGACATGATCTGGGTCAATCAACTCAACATCGTGATCTAGACGAATATCCGCCGCAGTGACAACCCCGGGGCCTGATTTACGCAGATCCAAAGTAACGCTGTCTTTCTCGTTCAGACGTACCGCCAAGCCCTTAAGATTTAACAAAATCTCAACGACATCTTCCTTAACACCCTCAATCGCCGTGTATTCATGATCAACGCCGGCAATTTTCACCTCTGTAACCGCACAACCGGAGATAGATGACAGAAGTATCCTACGCAGAGCATTCCCAAGTGTATGACCAAAACCACGCTCAAGAGGCTCCAGCACAATCTTAGATGTCCGGCCATTGATCTCATCAACCTGAATGTTACGAGGCTTTAGCAAATCTGTTGCAGTAGACACTGTAGCAATCCCTCTAATATTAACTAAACAACAAACGTGAATTTATCAATTCAGTTTATTACTTAGAGTAAAGTTCCACGATGAGAGATTCATTTATCTCTGAAGATAACTCGTCGCGCTCCGGTACAGATTTAAAAGTACCTTCAAGTTTTTTGGTATCCACTTCTACCCAGCCAGCAAAACCCAACTGCTCAGCAACAGATATTGCATCCTGAATACGTGTCTGTTTCTTAGCCTTTTCACGAATAGAAACTGTATCGCCAGCCTTAACCTGATAGGAAGGAATGTTAACCAAAGAACCATTCACCATGACTGACTTATGACTGACCAATTGACGAGCCTCCGCTCTGGTCGATGCATAACCCATACGGTAAACGACATTGTCCAAACGACTCTCTAAAAGCTGCAACAAGTTCTCACCTGTGGAACCCTTCAACCGAGCCGCCTTCTTAAAGTAGTTGCGGAACTGCTTCTCCAAAACGCCATAAGAACGCTTAACTTTCTGCTTCTCACGCAACTGCAAGCCATATTCCGACAAACGAGTACGGCGCTCTGCATGAACTCCTGGAATTTTATCCAGTTTACATTTTCCTTCCAAAGAGCGTCCACGGCCTTTAAGGAACAAATCAGTTCCTTCACGACGCATCAATTTACACTTAGCACCAATATATCGGGCCATAACCTATCTCCTGAATATTTCGACTAAACGCGACGTTTCTTTGGTGGACGGCAACCGTTATGTGGAATCGGCGTCACATCCATAATCTGAGTAATCTTGTAACCAACATTGTTCAATGCACGAACTGCTGATTCACGACCTGGACCCGGTCCCTTGACCATTACATCCAGATTTTTTAGACCATATTCTTTTGCAGCTTCACCGGCGCGTTCAGCAGCAACCTGAGCCGCGAATGGTGTACTTTTACGAGAACCACGGAATCCAGATCCACCAGCTGTAGCCCATGACAGAGCATTACCCTGACGGTCTGTAATTGTGATAATTGTATTATTGAAAGACGCATGCACGTGAGCGATGCCATCGCTGACGGACTTCTTGACTTTTTTACGCGCTTTTGTGGCTTTAGCCATGTTTCATTTCCTATCGTCTATTACTTGCGAATCGGCTTACGAGGGCCTTTACGCGTACGAGCATTTGTTTTAGTACGCTGTCCACGAAGAGGCAGACCACGACGGTGACGGATACCACGATAACTGCCAAGATCCATCAAACGCTTAATATTCATTGATACTTCACGCCGCAGATCACCTTCTACAGTGAACTTACCAACTTCAGCACGAATTCTCTCGATTTCATCTTCAGTTAAATCACGAATCTTGGTACTCGCAACAACATTTGCCGCATCACAAATTTGCTGCGAACGTGTGCGTCCAATACCGTAAATCGCAGTCAATGCGATCACAACATGTTTGTTAACAGGGATATTAATACCCGCTATTCGAGCCATTAACCTATCTCCAGGCAGCCGTGAAAGGCGGGCAACTTTACCCCATTCACAGACGTTAATCAATACAACAAGAGAAAAACTTTGGAGCTAACTCGAAGTGCCAGTAGTACTTCTCAGACACCGTCTTTCTCGGTAGTTACTTGTTACCCTTGGCGTTGCTTATGCCTTGGGTCTGAGCAAATGATCCTAACAACACTCTTGCGCTTAACAACACGGCAGTTACGACACATTTTTTTTACAGAAGCACGTACCTTCATTTTAAAAGTCCTCTAACAAAATACATCAACTGGTACGCGGCTTATTCTTGCCACCAGCCTTAAAATTCGCTTTCTTCATCAGCCCTTCATACTGCTGAGACATCATATGTCCTTGCACCTGAGCCAAGAAGTCCATGACCACAACCACAATAATTAACAGCGAAGTACCACCAAAGTAGAATGGAACCTTCCAACCATAAATCAAAAACTCTGGCAGCAAGCACACCAGTGTAATGTAAATCGCGCCAACAGCTGTCAAGCGAGTCATCACACCATCTATATATTTCGCGGTTTCACGTCCCGGCCTAATGCCTGGGATAAAAGCACCTGACTTCTTTAGGTTATCCGCCGTCTCGCGTGAGTTAAATACTAACGCGGTGTAGAAGAAAGTAAAAAAGACAATCGCTAAAGCATAAAACAAAATATACAGGGGCTGACCAGGCTGTAGCTTACTCACTATTGCTTGCATCCACTCCATGCCCTCTGAGCGGGCAAACCACGACCCCAAAGTAGACGGAAACAATATAATGCTTGAGGCAAAAATAGGTGGAATAACACCAGCCATATTCAACTTCAGTGGTAGATGGCTAGACTGCCCCATTGCCATTTTTCTACCTTGCTGACGATTAGCATAGTTTACGGTAATACGACGCTGCCCTCTTTCAACAAAGACAACAAACGCGGTCACCAATACTGCCATTGCCAACAAGATAATGACGAACTCAGGACGTAACTCACCATTCCTTGCAAGCTCCAGCGTGCCGCCAATAGCAGTAGGCAGCCCAGCCACAATACCTGCAAAGATAATCAATGAGATACCATTACCAATACCACGCTCGGTAATTTGCTCACCCAGCCACATCAAAAACAATGTACCCGTTACCAGTGAAATCACTGTCGTGATAACGAAACCAATACCTGGATTAAGCGCAATCGTTTGGCCACCACCCAAGTCTTGGCCACCCAGAGCAACTGCGATACCGATACTTTGAAATAAAGCCAAGCCAACGGTTCCGTAGCGAGTATACTGGGTGATCTTGCGCTTACCAGCCTCACCCTCTTTCTTTAATTGCTCTAATGAAGGCACCACAGTCGTCATTAGCTGCACGATAATCGATGCCGAAATGTACGGCATAATCCCTAGTGCAAACAAACTCAAACGCTGCAGCGCTCCGCCAGAAAACATATTAAAAACACCGAGAATTGTTCCGGTGTTCTGATCAAAAAACTGCTGCAAGGCGATGGGATTAACGCCCGGAATTGGCACAAAAGTACCAATTCTATAAACAATCAAAGCGAAAAAAACAAAGAATAATCTTTGTTTTATTTCCGCCGAGTTACCCATTCCACTGAGCATACTTGTAGGATTCTGACGTGACACAGAGTAATCTCCGGTTATTATTCTTCGACTTTGCCCCCGGCTGCCTCAATGGCCGACTGTGCGCCCTTGGTTGCACCGATACCTTTAAGTGTCACGGCCTTATCAATTTCGCCAGACAAAATAACTTTAGCAAATCGAATATTTTTGCTAACAATATTCGCAGCTTTCAACGCATCCAGATCAATTACCTCAACGTCCAAAGATGCAACTTCATTCAAACGAACTTCAGCAGTTACACGCGACTTGCGCGAAGTAAAACCAACCTTCGGCAAACGACGCTGCAAAGGCATCTGACCACCCTCAAAGCCTGACTTATGAAAGCCACCTGAGCGTGATTTTTGTCCTTTATGACCTCGACCAGCTGTCTTTCCCAGACCTGAGCCAATACCACGACCCACACGCTTGCGGTCTTTAGTACTACCCTCAGCAGGCTTAAGTGTATTAAGTCTCATGATTAAACTTCCTCAACTTTAAGCATGTAACTGATCTTATTGATCATTCCACGATTCTCTGGAGTATCAATGACTACCACTGGATTATGTATCTTGCGAATACCTAAACCATGTGCGCAGTCCCGGTGTGACTTCAGACGCCCATTCAGACTCTTATATAACGTCACCTTCAAAGATTTCTCAGCAGCCATATCAGCCCTTAACCTCTTCAACGGTCTTACCACGCTTGGCGGCAATCATTTCAGGAGAGTTCATCTCAGCTAAGCCCTTAATCGTTGCACGAACAACATTAATCGGGTTGCGTGAACCAACACACTTCGCCAATACGTTCTTAACACCAACAACCTCAAATACAGCACGCATTGCACCACCGGCAATAATACCCGTACCTTCAGAAGCTGGCTTCATGAAAACGTGTGCTGCGCCGTGATGCGCGTCGATAGGGTACTGCAAAGTACCTTCCGTCAGGGGCACCGTCACCATATTCTTGCGTGCTTTTTCCATTGCTTTTTGAATAGCAACAGGAACCTCTCGCGCCTTACCGTAGCCAAAGCCTATGCGGCCATTACCATCACCGACAACCGTCAATGCAGTAAAACCAAATACACGACCACCCTTTACAACTTTTGCAACACGATTAACGTGAACCAGTTTCTCCTGCAAACCATCTGCAGCTACATCAGTATTTTCTTGCTTCGCCATTCAGGGCCACCTTAGAACTGTAATCCCGCTTCACGCGCAGCATCTGCTAACGCCTTGACGCGGCCATGATATTTAAAACCTGAGCGATCGAATGCAACGGATTCAACGCCTTTCTCTTTCGCACGCTCTGCAACCAGCTTACCAACTGCAACCGCTGCATCAGTATTACCAGTGAACGCCAGTTCTGAGCGCAGAGCACTTTCAACAGTTGAAGCACTAGCCAGCACCTCGTTTGTTTCCGCTGAAATTATCTGAGCATAAATGTGGCGTGAAGAGCGATGCACTGATAATCGATTCACGCGTAGCTCACGCATCTTACAGCGACTACGTTTGCCACGACGAATACGAGCATCTTTCTTGTTCATCACAAACCTCTGTTAAATCTTACTTCTTCTTCGCTTCTTTGCGAACAATATGTTCACCAGCGTACTTAACACCCTTACCCTTATACGGCTCTGGTGGTCTATAGGCACGGATATTTGCGGCCGCCTGTCCGAGAACTTGCTTATCAGCCCCACGAAGAACAATCTCTGTCTGACTAGGCAACTCCGCTGAAACACCTTCTGGCAATTCAAACAGAACCGGATGGGAAAAACCGAGAGACAGGTTAATCGCCTTACCACTCATTTGAGCACGATAACCAACACCAACCAACTCAAGTTTACGTTCGAAGCCCTCACTAACGCCTTGAACCATGTTACTGACCAAAGAGCGCATCGTACCGGCCATTGCCCAAGCAGAATCATTACAACCTTCGGCTGGCGCAAAGCTCAACTTACCTTCATCTTCAGTAACCTGAACAGTCTTATGAACCGTATAATCAAAAGAACCCTTCGGCCCCTTAATCGCAAGGTTCTGACCATCAATTTTTAGCTGTACACCCGAAGGCACAACAACAGGATTTTTTGCAATTCTTGACATGATTCAGACCTTCTTATTCAACTGAGCAGATTACTTCGCCACCAAAGCCAGCCGCTTTAGCTGCTTTACCACTCATTACGCCTTTAGAGGTCGAAACAATCGATACACCCAAGCCCCCAAGAACTTCAGGAATATCATTTTTTCCTCTAAAAATACGCAAACCAGGACGACTGACGCGCTTAATCTTACTAATGACGGGCCTACCCTGATAATACTTAAGGTCGACACTTATTGTCGGCTTACCATCATTCTCACTTGTCGAATAGCCGGAAATATAGCCTTCCGACACCAGCACATCAAGAACAGACTTTTTCAACTTTGAAGCCGGAAAAGAAACACTACTTTTACTGGCTCGTTGTCCGTTACGGATACGTGTCAACATATCTGCAATAGGATCACTCATACTCATAATACGTATTCCTTACCAGCTAGCTTTTGACAAGCCTGGAACATCACCACGCATCATTGCTTCTCTAAGCTGAATACGTGACAGACCAAACTTACGATAAACACCATGAGGACGACCAGTCAGCGCACAACGACGACGCTGACGGACTGCGCTACTATTTCGTGGTAGCTTCTGCAAACCATCAACCGCAGCCATCACTTCTTCGAAGCTGCTGCTTGGCTTACGAATAATCGCCTTTAATTCAGCGCGCTTGGCAGCGTATTTTTCCACCATCCGCGCTCGCTTGGCTTCACGTGCAATCATTGATTTTTTAGCCATTGCCTAAACCTCTATTTCTTGAAGGGGAACTTGAAAGCATCTAACAATGCTTTGCCTTCTTCATTTGTCTTGGCTGTTGTTGCAATGGCAATGTCCAGCCCCCTAAGTGCATCGATTTTATCATAATCAATTTCAGGAAAAATAATTTGCTCACTGAAACCTAAATTATAATTACCGCGACCATCAAATGAACGAGGATTCAAACCACGGAAGTCACGTACACGAGGAATGGAGACCGTGATAAGACGATCTAAAAACTCATACATTCTTTCGCGGCGCAGCGTGACTTTACAACCAATAGGCCAATTATCGCGAATCTTGAAGCCAGCAATTGACTTACGTGACAACGTCACTACAGGTTTTTGGCCCGAAATAAGAGCCATATCCTCAACAGCTTTCTCGATAACTTTTTTATCGCCAACCGCTTCACCTAGCCCCATGTTTAACGTGATGTGAGTAATCTTGGGTACTTCCATCACATTCTTGCATCCAAGCGTTTCTTGCAATTCTTTTACAAGCTTCTCTTTATAAAGCTTTTCTAACCTAGCCATCGTGCTTAAGCCCCTACCGTTTCGCCGTTAGATTTGAAAAAGCGAACTTTTTCACCATCTTCTAGAACTTTAATACCAACACGATCACCCTTGCCTGTTGCAGGATTAACCAGCATTACGTTAGAAATATCAATCGGCAAATCCTTATCAACGATTCCACCAGGACGCCCTGCGTTAGGGTTACCCTTCTGATGTTTTTTGGCAGTATTCACGCCTTGAACCAAAACTTTGCCATTATTGAGAACCTGCGTGATTGTACTACGGCGACCCTTGTCTTTACCGCAAATCACTACAACCTCATCACCTTTACGTAACTTATTCATCAGTACCCCCCGAGCCTTATAATACTTCTGGAGCGAGAGAAATGATCTTCATGAAGTTTTTAGCTCTCAACTCGCGTGTAACAGGACCAAAGATACGAGTACCCATTGGCTCATTTTTAGAGTTAAGTAAAACTGCAGAATTTCCATCAAAGCGAATCAAAGATCCGTCTCTGCGTCTTACTCCTGATGCCGTACGCACAACAACTGCATTGTAAACGTCGCCTTTCTTAACCTTGCCACGCGGAATTGCTTCCTGAATACTTACCTTGATAATATCCCCAATCGCCGCATAACGACGATGAGAACCACCAAGAACCTTTATGCACTTGACTCTGCGGGCACCACTATTATCTGCCACTTGTAGAACAGTTTGCATCTGAATCATGATTAAATTCCGACTTCAGCGTTAAATCACATCGACAACGAGCTTACTCGCCACCAACAACTTTAATTAATGACCATGACTTAGTCTTTGAAAGTGGACGGCACTCGTGAAAAATCACAGTATCACCAACTTTACAAACATTCTCTTCATCATGAACATGATATTTTGTGGAACGACGGACATATTTTCCATAAATTGGATGACGAACCTTACGCTCAGTCATCACTGTAACAGTTTTGTCCATCTTATCGCTCACAACGACACCCTGCATGGTGTGCTTTACTTTTGGAGCTGATACCTGTGCTTCTTCACTCATGATCACTTACCTGATTGCATTTCATTTAAGATTGTCTTAATCCTGGCAATCTTGCGCCGCGCCAATCTCATATCAGATGGACGAGAAAGCTGATCTGTACCACGCTGCATACGAAGAGCAAATTGCTCTTTCAGTGTTTCAAGCAATTCTTCATTCAGCTCATCAACACTCTTGTTACGTAACTCACTCGCTTTCATCACATTACCTGCCGAGTAACAAATACAGTTTTCATAGGAAGCTTGGCTGCTGCAAGGTCAAACGCTTCACGAGCCAACTCTTCAGAAACACCTTCCATTTCGTACAACATCCGGCCTGGCTGAATCTGGCAAACCCAATACTCAACATTACCCTTACCTTTACCCATACGAACTTCCAATGGCTTACTGGTAATTGGCTTATCAGGAAAAACACGGATCCAAATCTTACCGCCACGTTTAATGTGACGAGTCATCGCACGACGTGCAGATTCAATTTGACGAGCGGTCAATCTCCCACGTTCAGTAGCTTTCAGACCAAACTCACCGAAACTTACCTTACTCCCCGTAACAGCCAAGCCACGATTGCGACCCTTAAACTGCTTACGGAATTTAGTTCTCTTAGGCTGTAACATCCTGAACCCCTACTTACTTCTTCTTGCTGTTCTTTTGATTAGAACTAGCTTGCTTCTGCTCGAGATCAAAAACCTCGCCCTTATAGATCCAGACCTTCACACCAATTACACCGTAAGTAGTGTTACCTCTAGATGTTGCATAATCGATATCTGCACGAAGCGTATGCAATGGTACACGACCTTCACGATACCATTCAGTACGAGCAATCTCGGCACCATTCAAGCGACCAGAAACACTCACCTTAATACCAAGCGCACCGGCACGCATTGCATTACCAACCGCCCGCTTCATCGCACGGCGGAACATAATACGACGTTCCAATTGATTTGCAATACTTTCTGCAACTAATTTTGCATCCAGTTCAGGCTTACGAATCTCTTCGATATTCAACTTGACGTTGTTCGCATAAATATTTATGAGCTTCGCAGTCTCCTGGCGCAACTTCTCAATATCTGCACCCTTCTGCCCAATAACCACACCAGGACGAGCCGTATGAATCGTAATGAAAACAGACTTCGCAGGACGCTCAATCTGGATACGACTAACAGAAGCATTCGCTAATTTCTTCTCCAGAAAACTGCGAACCTCCAAATCCTTATGCAAGAAAGTCGAATACTCCTTGCCCTCTGCGTACCACTTAGAACGCCAATCTGTCGCGATACCCAGTCGAATACCTGTTGGATTTACCTTTTGACCCATGACTTAAACCTCTGTATCGCCAACAACTAACGTGATATGACTTGTGCGCTTCAGAATTCTATCAGCGCGTCCCTTTGCACGAGGCTTGATACGCTTCATAGTTGGCCCTTGATCAACATAGATCCTGACAACAGACAACTCATCAATATCAGCACCTTCATTGTGCTCAGCATTTGCAATCGCTGAATTCAGGAGCTTCTTGACAATCGCAGCACCCTTCTTAGGACTAAATGCAAGCAGCTCGAGCGCTTTATCAACTGGCATGCCACGAACTTGATCTGCAACCAGACGACACTTTTGCGGGGAGATTCGGGCGAATCTTAAATTTGCTGAAACTTCCATCATCAATTACCTGGCTTTTTTATCCGCAACATGACCACGGAACAAGCGAGTTGGCGAAAACTCACCAAGCTTGTGTCCAACCATATTTTCGTTAATCAAAACGGGCACATGCTGACGTCCGTTATGCACTGCAATAGTCAAGCCGACCATTTCAGGAAGAATCATCGACCGTCTTGACCATGTCTTAACAGGCCTACGGTCATTATTCTTAACAGCCGTAAGTACCTTATTCATCAAATGATGATCAACAAATGGACCTTTCTTTAGAGAACGCGGCACGTCAATTACCTCTTATTTCTACGACGTACGATCAACCTATCCGTACTTTTGTTCTTACGAGTCTTGAAGCCCTTAGTAGGAGTACCCCAAGGCGATACAGGATGACGACCACCCGATGTCTTACCTTCACCACCACCATGCGGGTGATCAATCGGATTCATCGCAACACCACGAACGGTTGGGCGAACACCCATGTGGCGCTTTGCACCGGCTTTACCTAACTTACGAAGACCATGCTCCTGGTTACCAACCTCACCAATCGTTGCGCGACAAGTAGATAACACCTTACGCATTTCACCTGAGCGTAAACGCAGTGTCGAATAGCGACCTTCACGTGCAACCAATTGAACGGAAGCACCTGCACTACGTGCAATCTGCGCTCCTTTGCCCGGCCTCATCTCAACACAATGAACCACAGTACCCACAGGAATATTTTTCAGCTGCATCGCATTTCCGACAGAAATGACTACTGAGTCACCCGACAAAATTTCCGTACCAGCAGACACACCCTTAGGGGCAATAATATAGCGACGCTCACCATCGGCATACTTCAGTAGCGCAATATTTGCAGTGCGATTAGGGTCATATTCTAAGCGCTCCACAACAGCAGGAACATTATCTTTGTTACGCTTAAAGTCGATAACACGATAATGTTGCTTATGACCACCACCGACATGACGAACAGTGATGCGACCATTATTGTTACGACCACCAGAGCGACTCTGACTTTCAAGCAAAGCCTTATGAGGCTTGCCTTTGTGTAATTCTTTATTAACAACTTTTACCTGATGGCGACGACCAGGAGAAGTTGGCTTCATTTTAACCAATGCCATAATTTATCCCTCAGTACCCAGAGCAATTGCCTGACCATCAGCAAGTTTCACGTAAGCCTTCTTCCAGTCTTTCCGCCTACCAGAACGGCGACCAAAATTCTTTTGCTTACCTTTTACTTTTACCGTACGAACCGAATCAACCTTTACATCAAAAAGCTGCTCGACTGCCTTTTTAATTTCCAGCTTAGTCGCGTCAATAGAGACCTTGAACGACTGAACATTCGCAGACTCAGAAATATTAACTGTTTTTTCAGTCACATAGGGACTAAAAATTACCTGATAAATACGCTCCTGATTCATGCTAACCACTCCTCCACTTTCGCCAACGCCGCAGTGGTTATAACAACTTTCTCATGGCCAACCAGACTCACCGGATTTAAAGAGGTAACATCTAGTACTTCACAGTGAGGAATATTACGTGCGGACAGATAAACATTCATATCATCCGCTTCTGTAATAATCAGTACATCATTACATGCCAACGCATCCAGCTTAGCTGCCATCAACTTAGTTTTTGGTTCAGCCACTGAAAACTCATCGACCAGAATCAAGCGCTCCTGACGAATCAACTCAGAGAAAATAGAACGAACCGCAGCACGATACATTTTCTTATTCAACTTCTTGGAGTAGTCACGCGGACGTGCCGCAAAGGTTACCCCACCAGAACGCCATAGCGGACTACGCGATGTTCCCGCACGAGCACGACCTGTACCTTTTTGACGCCACGGCTTGGCACCACCCCCACTTACATCGGAACGGTTTTTTTGTGCCTTAGTCCCAGAACGGCCTCCGGCCATATAAGCCACTACCGCCTGGTGAACCAGTGTTTCATTGAAGTCTTTAGCAAAAACTGCTTCATTAACATTCAACGAACCACCATTGGTGATTTGTAATTCCATCGTAATTAACCCTTAATAGCCGGTTTGATAACAACACTAGAGCCTTTAGCTCCCGGCACTGCACCTTTAACCAGCAGCAGATTTTTCTCAGCATCCACACGCACGACCTGAAGGTTTTGCGTCGTATGATTCACAGACCCCATATGCCCCGCCATCTTCTTGCCTTTAAAAACGCGACCTGGCGTCTGGTTTTGACCGATCGAACCCGGAGTACGGTGATTGATCGAGTTACCGTGCGTTGCATCCTTACCCGCAAAGTTCCAACGCTTTAACACACCGGCAAAGCCTTTACCTTTGGACACACCTGTAACGTCAATTCTCTGACCTTCTTCGAAGACATCTACAGAGACACTAGAACCCAACTCAAACCCTTCCGGGTTAATTCTAACTTCACGACAAACAGAGCCTGCTTCAACACCCGCCTTCGCAAAATGACCAGCCATCGCTTTGTTTACACGTGATGCTTTTTTTGAACCCGCGACCAACTGAACTGCATCATAACCATCAGTATCAATTGTCTTAATCTGGGAGACGCGATTAGGCGCAACTTCCAGAACTGTTACCGGAGTAGCAGATCCATCTTCATTAAATATGCGAGTCATCCCAACTTTTTGACCCATCAAACTGATTGCCATGTGGCACCTCTCTTAAAAAACGCCCACAGTGAGCTATCTTCTAAACTTAAATATTTGTTGGAAAAAATTGGCCCGACCAATGGTCGAGCCAAGAAAGCGCTGAATTATGCCAGAACCAAGATCAATAATAAACAATAAATTTTTAGTTTTTTAAAACACCAAAGGAGTCAGCATTTAGCACAAAAACTATCATTTATTTGATCACCCTTAGCCCGGGAAGTTAATTCAACTTAATCTGCACATCCACACCAGCAGCGAGATCCAGCTTCATCAACGCGTCAACAGTTCTTTCTGTTGGATCGACGATATCCATCAAGCGCTTGTGCGTACGAATCTCATACTGATCACGCGCATCTTTATTAACGTGAGGCGAGATCAAAACAGTGAAACGCTCCTTACGCGTTGGCAAAGGAATAGGCCCCTTGACTCGAGCACCTGTTCTTTTAGCTGTTTCAACAATTTCACTAGCAGAACGATCAATTAACTTATGGTCGAACGCCTTTAAGCGAATACGGATTCTTTGATTAGACATAATTATTACTCAACAACTTTTGATACAACACCTGCACCTACGGTACGACCACCTTCACGAATCGCGAAACGCAATCCTTCATCCATCGCAATTGGGTTAATC
>PDWI01003831.1_pt1 | contig 20780 bp, 10 predicted proteins | sample 1430891 | NCBI WGS metagenome assembly PDWI01 (sample SAMN01162508, study PRJNA174530) | Oral metagenome, whole genome shotgun sequencing project. | biome: Marine environment; feature: Marine mammal; material: Swab sample of the gingival sulcus; isolation source: swab sample of gingival sulcus... | reverse complement strand
CGGCACGGTGAGCACCACCAGCGCCGAGAAGCTGTAGGTCACCACGTCCTGCAATTCGAGAAAGCCGACCCCCATCACATAGCGCATCAGCACGATCACAAGCTGGGCCGTGAACATCAAACCGAACAGGGCAAGGGCCAGACCCGAGGTCAGACGAAACAGGATGTCGGCGGCTCGTTTCATTGCTGTCCCGGCGCGCCCCCTGGCCGCACCGCCCCCCTTCTGATGCCCGCCCCTCGTGTTTCGCCAATTGCTCCGCCCGGATCAAGCCGCAATTTGGCCCAAGGCCCCGGCGGCCCCGCCTCCGGGCCATCCGGCGTCGCGCCCGCAGGGCCTTCGCCCGGGCAAGCCCTGCGGCAGGACAGCGGAGAGCGCGGGAAGGCAGGCGCTCCGGGCGGGCGTTTCGGGCGGGCGGCGGAAACGTATTCGTGCGACGTTTCCAATATAGAAACAATTCCCAAAAAATACTCAGGTTGTTTCAGTAGCAACTTAACCCGGCCAAAACCCCACCGTGAGGAATGCTCATCCCGCCCCGCATCCGAAAGGCTCGATGTCGGGAAAAGAATATTTTCCGACATTATTCCCGTTTTGGTCGAAAAAATACACCGCAAAAAAGTCCTGTTTCAACATTCCTGAATAAGACGAGACCCTGCCGAACAGGCAGACGTCGAAAAAGTGCAAGCGCGGCCGGGCGCGACCGCAGGCACTGCAAGCCCCGAAGACCCCCGGAGCTCAACCCTCTTCGAGCAGAGACAAAAGATAATGCCCGTAATCGCTCTTCTTCAGCGGCCCGGCCAGCGCCACCAGTTGTGCGGCGTCGATCCAGCCCGCGCGGAAGGCGATCTCTTCGGGGCTGGCGATGATGATGCCCTGACGCTGTTGCAGCGCGCCGACAAACTGGGCGGCGTTGAGCAGGCTTTCGTGGGTGCCGGTGTCGAGCCAGGCAAAGCCCCGGCGCATGGTCTCGACCATCAGCCCGCCTTCGTCGAGATAGGAGGCCAGCAGGTCGGTGATTTCCAGTTCGCCGCGGGCCGAGGGCCGGATTGCCCTTGCGCGCTGCGGCGCGCTGCCGTCGAGAAAATAGAGCCCTGTTACCGCATAGTTGGAGGGCGGCACCTCCGGTTTTTCGACGATCTCGGTCACCCGGCCTTCGGCGTCGAAACCGAGCACGCCGTAACGTTCGGGGTCCGACACCCGGTAGCCGAAAACCGTGCCGCCGGTCTCGCGCGCCGCCGCCGCGTCGAGCAGAGCGCCGACGCCATTGCCGAAGAACAGATTGTCGCCCAGCACCATCGCCGAGGCCGCGCCGGCAAGGAAATCCTCCGCCAGAAGATAGGCCTGCGCCAGCCCGTCCGGCGAGGGCTGTTCGATATAGCTGAGGGCGAGCCCCCACTGGCTTCCGTCGCCGAGCACGCGTTCGAACTGGTCGCGGTCGCGCGGGGTGGTGATGACGGCAATCTCGCGGATCCCCGCCAGCATCAGCACGGTCAGCGGATAATAGACCATCGGCTTGTCGAAGATCGGCAGCAATTGCTTCGAGATCCCGCGCGTCGCCGGAAACAGGCGGGTTCCCGACCCGCCGGCGAGCAATATTCCCTTACGTATCATCATATCCGATTACCAGTTTCTTTCCGTTTCAGGGGCGCGAAAGGCCCGGCACACCGAATCACCCGGGCGTTCCACACCGCACCCCTGGTCTTTTGCACAATTATGGCAGAAAATGGGTAGCGGGCCGGTGTCTTGGGGGCCAACGATGTTTTTCGGTGACGGTCGACCGATTTTTCAAATTCCCCGTAGTCGAAACAATAGCCGCGTGTAATATGTACAGTAGCAGGCGGCAGACCTGACTCGCGCGATTGTGACGGGCAGAGAAACGGTATGTCGCAAAAAAAGCGCAAGGTGCGGGGCTGCACCGGTGGTAGTGTGAATGAGGCAGGATTGGGGCGCATGTTGGCCCCGATTGTGTTAGAGGAACGAGTCAGGAACCGGGGGGTTCACCAGGAGTTCGGGAACTGGCGGCAGATGACCGCACAACGTCCTTGGGGCGATGGGTTCTGATGTATTCGAAGGGCTGGCAAGAGCCGCTGGGGGGTGTGCGGTTTGCCGGTCGAGCAAGTGAGAAGGGTGAGAAGGGGTGGACATGAACAGAGTTCTGACCAGCGGCGGGATTGAGTCCGGTATTTTGCCGGTCGACGAGGTGAAACGGGTGATCGCCCCGCGGGTCGAGGCCGCAGCGGACTTTCATCCCCGCCTCAAACAGGCCATCGAAGCCCTGCCGCAGGCCGGCGCCCTTTCGCGTCCGGAAACCAGGCCATCGGGCAATCGGCCGGCCAGGCGGCCGCTCGGAACGGCCCGCCATCCCGCGGAAGAACGCGGTGCCTCCTGGTACCAGCGCCGCGGCAAGCGCGCGCTCGACCTGTTTCTGGTCGTTCTGGCCGCGCCCTTCGTACTGCCGGTGGTGCTGCTGGCCGCGCTGGCGCTGTTCATCGAAGGCGGCAACCCGTTCTATCAGCAGGACCGGATGCGCACCGACGGCTCGCGCTACAGCATCCTCAAGCTGCGCAGCATGGTGAAGAACGCCGACAAGAAGCTGAAGGCGATCCTCGCGGCGGACCCGGAGCTGGCCCGCGAATGGGAAGAGACCCAGAAGCTCAAGAACGACCCGCGCATCACCCGCGTCGGCCGGCTGCTGCGCATCACCTCGCTCGACGAGTTGCCGCAGCTGTGGAACGTGCTCACCGGCGACATGAGCCTGATCGGACCGCGGCCGATGCTTCCCGAGCAGGTCGCCATCTACAAGGGCCCGATCTACTGGGGCATGCGTCCGGGCCTCTCCGGCCTGTGGCAGATTTCCGAGCGCAACGACCGCGCTTTCGACTACCGCACTGAAATGGACCGCATCTACGCCCGTCAGGTCACCCTGCGCGAGGATCTGTCGATCATGCTGCGCACGGTCGTTGTGATGATCCGCCGGACCGGATATTGACCTCCGGTATCAGACGCAGCAGCCCCGCGCGGTGAGAAATATGAACCCGGATTACCATACGAACGATTATCATGCGGACGGTCGTCATTCGGACGATTTCCATACGGACAAAGCGGCAATGTCGGACCAGGACAACACCAGTCAGAACCAGACCAGTCCCACCGGCACGGCCCTCGTCGCGGTGCCGGCCGGCTCCCTCACCGGAGTGCCCAGGGATTCGCGCGAAGAAGTCTGGGGCGTGCTGCACAAGGCCAGGCGCACCGAGGCCGACGTGCCCCGCATATGGCGCCGCCGCAAGGTGGCGGCAAAGCGCGAAGCGGCCGTGCAGGCGTTCGACCAGCTGCGCACCCAGTTCCTGCAAGGCGTCCGCTCGAAGGACATGAAGCGCGTCGCGGTCTCCGCCCCGGCGTCCGGCAACGGGACCACCTTCACCGCCGTCAACCTCGCCCGCGCGCTGAGCCGTGTACCGGGCTGCAAGACGGTGCTGCTCGACCTCAACCTGCGCAGCCCCGGCATTGCCGACATGATCGGCGTGGCCGCGGAAGGCAATACCGACGAATTCCTCACCGGCGAGATCTCGTTCTTCCAGCATGTGGTACGCTACAACGAGGGGCTGGCGCTCGGCCTGTCGCGCTCGGCCCGGCCCAATGCCTCGGACCTTCTGCAAAGCGGCCTCGTCGCTGGTGCTGTCGATGAGATGATCCATCTGCTCAAGCCCGACGTGCTGCTGCTCGATCTGCCGCCGGTCCTCGAATATGACGATCTGAGCGCGGTCCTGCCGCATGTCGACGGCGTGCTGCTGGTGGCGGATGCAACCAGCACCCAGACCAGGGACATCGAGGAATGCGAGCGCTTGATCAAGAAACGCTCCAAGCTCATGGGAGTCGTGCTCAACCGCAGTCGAAACGGCTGACGCCAGGGGCGTCATGCGCGGGAGGCCAACGGCGAGACGCCCGCGTTTGCCCCGAATTCGAAACCGGTGCGCCGCAATGTCGTCGCGGTGTGCCGCCCTCTTGCCGAAACCAGTTTGTCACCGGAAGGCCTGCCCATGTCCCCGTTGGACCTGATCGACGAAATCCTGGACTTCATTCGCCGTCGCTGGCTGCTGATCGCCCGCGTCGGTCTGCTCGGTCTGCTCATATCCGCCGCCGTCGCGCTCAAGACCGACCGGGTTTTCGAAGCGCTCGAGGTCATCCAGATCGAACGTCCCGTCGTCTCGGAAGGCTCTGTCGAGGGTGTGGGCGAAATCGCCTCCGCGCGGCTGTTGCAGCAGATCGAGCAACGGCTGTTCACCCGGACGTCGGTCCTGGAAATCAGCGAGAACATGGGATTGTTTGCCGACAAGCCGGAGCTGTCCGAGGAAGAGCGCGTTGCCGCCGTGCGCGATGCGGTCTCGCTCAACGCCGTCGCCGCGGCCCGCAAGGGCTTTGCCGATGACGGAACGATTTCGGTGGTGCGGGTCTGGGGCACCTGGTCGGATGCGGAAACCGCCCGCGACCTCGCCCATGTCTTCGCCACCCGCACCCTTGAGCTCAACGCCGGCATGCGCCTCGAAGGCGCCCGGCAGTCGCTTGATTTCTTCCTCCTCCAGGAAGAAAAGCTGATCAGCGAAATCGCCACCGCCGAAGACGAACGCGAAGCCTTCCGCAACGAAAACGCGCTCGCCATCTCCGGTTCGATCGAGTCGTTGCGCGACGAGATCAGCACGCTGAATGAGCGGCTGCTGGAGGTCGAACAGCAGATTCTCGTCAAGAGAACCGAAATCGACCAGATCGCGGCGGGCGAGCGCAATTCCGAGATCGCCCGGCTGCGCGCCACCATGCAGATCGAGACCCTTGAGAGCGAGGTGTCCAGCCTCACCACCCAGGCCGAAGCGCTGACCGCCAGAAAGACCAGGCTTCAGGCCGATCTCTACCGCGCCCCCGTGGTCGAACGCCGCATGGCCGATTTCGACCGGGTGCTCAACCAGCTTCAGGACGAGCTCAACCACGTTGCCGCCAACCGCCGCGAGGCCGAAACCGCCTATGCGCTGGAAGCCCAGGATCATGGCGGGCGGCTCACCGTGATCGAGGCGGCAACGGTGCCGGAATACCCGACCGGCCGCGGCCGCAAGACCACCGTTGCCATCGGCCTGGTGATCGGGCTGATCCTCGGGGGCGGTATCGCGCTTCTGCTCGAATTCCTGCACCCGGTGATCCGCACCCCGGCCCAGATGATCCGGCGCGTGGGGATTACCCCGGTGGTCACGATCCCCTCCGTGGGCGAAGGCCACCGCCGCGAGCGCCGCCGCAGCAAACAGCCCCCGCTCGGAACCCTGTAACCCCGCCCGGGCCCGGGGCCACCCGGCGGGGGGCCACCCGGCCGGCGGCTTCACCCTGTCTGCCCCTGTCTGGAGCGCGCGACGTGACCATTGCCTATGTGCTGAACACCTATCCGCAGCCCTCGCACAGCTTCATCCGCCGCGAAATCCGCGCGCTCGAACGTCGGGGCCTGCGAATCCACCGCATCGCCATGCGCCGCAGCGATCTGCCGCTGGCCGACCGGGGCGACCGTGAAGAGGCCGGAAAGACCGCCTATGTGCTCGACACCGGCGCGGCAGGGCTGGCAAAAGCGCTCGCACGGGCCGCCCTCAAAACCCCCGGCCCCGCTTTCGCGGCGCTGAAACAGGCGCTCAGGCTGGGCCGCGCCTCGCCGCTCGGGGTCTTCAGGCATCTGATCTATCTCGCCGAGGCGGCGGAGGTCAAAGCCCGCTGCGAGGCGGCGGATGTGACCCATATCCACGCCCATTTCGGCACCAATGCCGCCGCCGTCGCCATGCTCGCCCATGAGCTCGGCGGCCCGGCCTACAGTTTCACCGTGCACGGGCCGGAAGAGTTTGACGCCCCTGCCGCGCTGTCGCTTGCCGACAAGATCGCGCATGCCGCCTTCGTGGTCGGCGTCAGCCAGTTCGGTCGCTCCCAGCTCTGCCGCTGGACCCCGCTCCACGCCTGGGACAAGATCAGGGTGGTGCATTGCGGGATCGAACCGGAGGTCTTCCCCGACCCCGCCGCGCCGGAACCGCATCCGGGCCTGCGCCTTGTCGCCATCGGGCGGTTCGTCGAGCAGAAAGGCCAGAAGATCCTGATCGAAGCACTGGCGGCGCTCGGCGAGGCCGGATCGGACATCACGCTCACGCTGGTCGGCGACGGCGAATTGCGCGGCGATCTCGAAGCCGCGATTGCCGCCGCGAACCTCGGCGCGCGGGTGCGGCTCACCGGCTGGCTCGACGAAGCGGGTGTGCGCGCCGAGATTGCCCGGGCCGACGCGCTGGTGATGCCGAGTTTCGCCGAAGGGCTGCCGATGGTGATCATGGAAGCCATGGCCATGGCCCGCCCGGTGATCTCGACCATCATCGCCGGCGCCCCCGAACTGGTGCTCGAGGGCGAAACCGGCTGGCTGGTGCCCGCGGGCGACCCGGAGGCGCTGGCCGGCGCGATCCTCAGACTGGCCGCAACACCCCCCGAAACCCGCGCCGAAATGGGCCGCAAGGGCCGCGCCCGCGCCATCGCCCGCCACGGGATCGACGGCCAGGCGGCCCGCCTCGCAGGCCATATCGCCAAGGCCGGCTGACCCCGCACGGGGCTTCCCGCGCTGCGCCCGGGCCGATGCCTCCGGGCAGGCCAATCCCCTGCCCCGCCACGATTTCACACGGCACATCCAGCCCTCACACCGCCCTTCAGAACACGCAGGCCCCGGTCTCCTTTCGCCAAAGGCCCCGCCCCCGTTTCTCCTTTTCCTGGTCAAAATACTCCGGGGGTCCGGGGGAGTCCGGGGGGGGGGCAGCGCCCCCGGCCGGCCTCCGGTTTGCGAGAAATGTCCTGTCCGTCTACCGCCGCCCGTCGCGCGCCGCCACCAGCGCATCCCAGCGCGGATTGCTGTCGCCAAGGTGGCGCAGATGGCCCCAGCTTCCGTAGCGGCCGGGCCTGGCCACATCGGAATAGGCCGCAAATACACCGCCCCCGGCCGCCTTCCAGCCCTCGAACATCTGCCGGTAAAGCTCCGCCATTTCCGGCGAATAGTTGAAATGCACCAGGAATTCGGTCAGCGCGTCGTCGTCCCGCGCTTCGCCACCGCCGACCACATGGCTGCCACCCTCATAGGCCACAAGCTCCAGATCCCATTCCCTGGCGATGTTCGCATGGTAGGGAAACAGGGTGTCGACGAGGTGGGGCAGGTCGTGCACACCCTTTGCCGGGCCGTCGGCCCCGGCAAGATGCGCGGCAGCGCGGGCGACGGCGGCGTCGAACCTGTGCGCCTCGATGTAATCCGCCCGCGCCGCGCCGGTGAGGCCCTGACGGTCGGCCTCCGCTTCCGCGGCGGCCCGAGATTCCGCGATCCACACCCGCAGCGGGCCCACCCGGTCACCCTGCGCCAGATGGCCGCCAAAATAGCCGGTCACCGCATAGGCGTCGAAATGCAGCCCCGGTGCGCTGCGCCCCTTGCCCTTGCTCACCCATCTTCCGGCGTTCAGGATCTCCTGTTCCAGCCCCATCCAGCCGGTCTGGGTGGCGATCACCCGCATCAGCCGGGCGTCGGCCCCGGCGCCGAAGACCTCCGCCCAGATATCCGCCACCTCCGAAGCCCGGCCCGCATAGATCTGTATCCAGCGCGGATCGCGCCGCCAGGTCTTTTTCGCCACCGCATCGGCCCAATGGGCCTGATCGAAGATCCAGTTCCACACCTCGTTGGAAAACTCGACCCAGGCGCGCAGATCCGGGTCCAGCCCGTCGCGCACCGTTTCGGCAAAACGGCGGACGAAATCGTCGTCGGCGAGATGGGGCATGGTGAACCAGGGCTCGGCGCCCAGCTCATTGGCGAGGCGGACCATGATCTCCACCGGAACGCCGTTGAGCCGGTAGCTCACATCGCCGGGCTCGGGGCGGTCTTTCCAATGGGCAAGGGTGGAATCGTTGGTTTCCATCCAGTCCATGAAACGCAGCACTTCGAACCCGTCGATCAGCGCCAGCCAGTCGGGGTTGAACACCGCGCCTTCGGCATGGAGCGCCACACGGTCTTCGCGCACAAGCGTCATGTTGCGCACATGGTCGCCCGTGCCCTCCGGGTCGGTGGTGCGGATCACCACATGCACCGGGCCGTTGCCGGAGGCGAAGTCGAAACGCGCGCTGTGGGCGCCGTAATCCACATTCTGCGCCCCCAGGCCGACCTCCACTTCGCCGGAGCCCTCCCAGCGCAACAGATAGCGCCCGGCCACGCCGGCCGTATCCTCCGGCAGATCGGTCAGCATCAGCGTACCGACAGAGCTGACGCCCGGGGGGATGACCTTCGGCCAGCCATGATCGTCAAACACGCCCTGTGCTGCCATCTCCTCCCAGTTCATCACCTCCCATTCGTCCGCCCCATGGCCGATCCAGGGGCGGGAGGTTTTCATGAGGTCAAGGAAGGGCTGGGCGGTCGACCAGTCGACCGGTGAGGCGAGGTTGATGCCGACACCGCCGCCGCTCCCGGCGCGGACGGGCGCGGGCAGCCCTGCCAGGGCTGCCAACAGCAGCGCGGCGAAAACGGTTTTGAACAGATGTTTCATGGCAGATCCCCCAGATGGCCAGAATGCCGGGCGGCGGCGGCACCGGCAAGCGCCGTGCCCGTATGGCGGCGATGATGTCTGGTTATCGCCTGCCCTGTCCGCTCACGGTGCCGCGCCCGGCAGCAACACCACTGCCGCATGGACCAGCCCGCCCGCAAGGGCGAAGCGGCCGTTGAGCCGGGAACCGGCGCAAAACGGCCCGCTGTCGGCAAGGAAGGTGGCTTCGAACTGGCCGGTATCGGTGTCGGGCGTAACCAGCAGCGCCGCGAAATCCATCGCCTTGCGGCTGAGCGGATACTGGCATTTGCACACCGCTTTCTTGGCACAGAAGATCAGCCTGGCGAACTGCCCGCGCATTGCGTCCGGCCGGGTCGCGAGCCAGGCGCGTTCTTCGAGCGTACAGCTGGCGCCGGTCAGCTCCGGCGCAAGCGGGGCATCATCCCCGACATCAACGCCGAGGCTTCTCACCTGGCTCGCACGCGCCACCAGGGCGACACAGGTGGAGGCATTGTGGCTGATACTGCCGACCAGTCCGCGTGGCCAGGCGGGGGCACGCGCGCGGTTGGTGAGCACCGGACGGGCGGACAGCCCGAGCTTCTCCATCGCCCGATGGGCGGCGACCCGGCCCGCGACATATTCGCGCCGCCGCCGCTCCTCCGCGCGCGGCATCTCTTCAAGCTCGGCCGGAAAGGCCCCGGGGTAGGCAATGCGCGGATCGGTGACCGCCGCCGCCACCGGCCCCGAAGGGCCACCGGCAAGCGCCTCGAAGACCGCTTCGGCGCCGTGATGCGGGCTGCCGGACATCATGGCGCCACCCGTTCGGACCGGCGGCGCATGTCGCGGCGGCGCGCCATGATCGCCTGGCGGTCGAACTCCGGGACACCCGCCCGATCCGCCGGGGGCAGGCGCTGCTGCGCCAGATGGCCGGCCAGATCGCCCAGCAGCGGAAAGCGGAAAAGCGCGTGCGGCGCGGTCCCCGCGAGCCCGTCGAGCGCCCGGATCCGCGCAAGCACCGCCGCCGCCCCACACAAATCGCCACCCAGCGCGAAGAAACTGTCAGCACGACGAATATCGCTGACCCCGAGCACCCCGGACCAGATCGCCGCGATCTCCGCTTCCAGCCCGGCGGCAGGGAGCGGCGCGTCGCCCGGGCCCCCGATGCGCAGCTCCGCGCCGGGCTCCGGCAGCGCGGCGCGGTCGATCCCGCCGGTTTCACCGCGCGGCAGCGCTTCCAGAGCGATGACTTGCGCAGGCAGCATCGGCGCGGGCAGATGCGCCACCAGATCGGCGCGGATCGCGGCAAGGCCGGCCGCCCCCACCGCCTCGACCCAGGCGACGAGCCGGGGCCGCTCGCCTTTCACCGCCACCGCCGCCCGGGAGCCCCCACCGGCGCGGGCGATCCGGGCTTCGATCTCGCCAGGTGCCAGCGTCTCGCCACAGATCGTGAGGCGGCGCCGGCGGGGGCCGAGGCGTTCGAGCAGCCCGTCGGCCCGCCAGCGCACCCGCTCGCCGGTGCAGAACATCTGCGCCTGTTCGCCGGCGTGGCCGGGTCCAGCGGCAAAGGGATCGCGCCGGATGCGGCCATCGTCGTCCCCATGGCGCCCCGGCACCCCCGGCCCGCCGATCCAGAGATCGCCCGCCACCCCGACCGGCACCGGCTGCATCGCCTTGTCGAGCACATAGACGCTCTGCCCCGCGAGCGGCCGGCCCAGCGGCCCCGCGCCGCTTTCGCCGCCTTCGATCACATGCGCCATGGTGTAAAGCGCGCTGCCACAAGGCCGGAACAGCCGGACGATCCGGGCATCGGTAAAGCGGCGAAGCTCCCCGGCAAGCGCAGCGCTCACCGGCTCGCCGCCGAGCAGGATCTGTTTCAGCCCCCGAAGTGCCGCCCGCGCGCCCGGGTCGTCGAGGATCCTTTGCAGCATCGCGGGGGAGCCATGCAGCACCGTGACCCGGTGGCGGGTGAGGTCGTCCGCAAGCGAGGCGCCTTGCGCGCCGGACAGGGCCAGCCGGGCGTCTTCACTGACAACCACCACCTGGCCCCCACGGGTCAGGGCACAGAACATCTCCAGCGCCGAGGCACCGGAGCCGGGGCCCGCCAGCCAGGCCCATGTTGTGCCGGGGCATGTGGCACCGGGGTCAGCCAGCGCGCCGATCCCGGCGCAGAAGGCCGACAGCGCGCGATGGGTGAGCATGACCGGCCCCGGCACACCACCGCTCGCATCGGCGGCCCGGGTCACCAAGGCGACCGCCTCCCCGGCAACATCCAGCCCGGGACGGCGCGCATCCGCCCCGCCGCCGATCATCACCGGCACCGCTGCCGAGGGCGGCAGGATCGGGGCAAGCGCGAGGTCGGTCACCACCAGCGCGGCGCCCGCATCGCTGATGTGCTGCCGCAGACGCCCCGCCGGCCAGGCCGGATCGAGCGGCAGCCAGGCCGCGCCCGCCTTGAGAACCGCCAGCGCCGCCACCGCCAGATCGAAGGAGCGGGTCAGATACATACCGACCCGGTCGCCCGGCCGGGCGCCTTCGGCGATCAGCCGGTGCGCGAGCCGGTTGGCCCGGGCATCGAGCGCGCCATAGCTCATCTGCCGCCCGCCCGACACCAGCGCCACCCGTTCCGGCGCGCGGTCCGCCTGCGCCTCGAACGCCTGGTGGACCGGCACCGGAGGGTCCGCGGGCTGCGGGCCGTTCCACGCCACCAGCGTCAGGGCGCGTTCGGCGGCAGGCAGCGCCAGCAGCGCGCGCAGCGGCAGCGCCGGGTTCGCGGCGAGATTGTCGAGAAACAGCGCAAGCCGGGCTTCGAGCAGGTCCAAGGCGGCTTCGTCGAGCCTTTGCGCATCGTACCAGAGCCTGAGCCGGTCGCCCTCCGGCGTGAGGGTGAGCGCGGTGCCCGCCACCGGGGCACGGTCGCTGATACCGACCGACGCCATGCCGAAGGCGGTGATCTCCGGGTCGCGGGCAACGAGATCGGGGGCGAAACTGCCCCGCGCCGCCGCCGCGAGATCCGGGGCGAGATCGGCGGCGAGCGCCGCGATGGTGGCTTCTTCGGGCGCCTCGAGCCCGAAGCCCAGCGGAACCCAGGGGCTGACATGGCCCGGATGGGCCTTTGCTCCCGCTACCATCGGCGCAGTCGACCAGGCGAGCCCCGCCCGCCAGTCGCCGGTGCTGTGCAACCCCCAGGCGGTGAGCGCGGCGACGAGTTCCGGGGCAGCCTCCGGGGCAGCAAAGGTTTTGGGCAGCGCAAGCTGGCGGTCGTTCCAGGAGGCAAGGCCCGCGCCCGGCCCACCGCCTGCCCCCCCGCCGGGCCCCGGCCCCGCCAGCGCCAGCCGCGCGGGCCGGAAGCGCGCCAGCCGCGCCCGCCAATGGGGCTCGTCCCGGGCAAGCGCGGCGCGCTCCGCGCTCAGGGCCTTTGCCTCCGCCTCGCCGGGCGAGGCCAGTTCGGCCCCCTCCAGCGCGGCAGGATACAGCGCGACCTGCTGGCCACTGGTGTCGCGAAACCCGCAAAGCCGCACCGCGCCGTCGCTGGTGGCGACGGTCAGGCTTTCCTGTGTCACATGCAGCACCGTGCCCGGCGCCACCGGGGCGACGGTCTCGACCAAATGCGCACCGCTCACCAGCAACAGCCGCCCGCCGGCCCTGACCTTGGCGGTGGTCAGCGGATTCCAGAGGCCGCCGAAATCCAGCCCCCGCACCCGGCGCGCCAGCTCCGGCGCGGGCCAGGTGAAGTCAAGCCGCCCGGCCGCCTGCGGCACAATCTCCGGTTTGCTTTTATATTGGCAATCAATATCTTGCGTGGCGGCGTTCAGATCTCCCGCCGCCAGCTTGCAAAGCAGCGCATCGAAGCTTTCGAGCCCGGCAGCGCGGCATTTTCCGATCAGCGAAGCGGCGGTCTCCTCCGGGCCGATGGCGACGGATTGCTGCACCAGCACCGGCCCGCCCGGGATATGCCAGACAACCCCATGTCTCGTGGCGCCGGCGAGAAGCGCCCCGGCGGGCGGAGCCGCAGCGCCGCAATCCGGCTGCGGGCCGTCGTGAAACCGCAGCGTGCCGCGGCGCACCGCAGCCCGCGCAGCCTCCGGCGGCACCGCGGGCACCGGGGGCACCGGCGGGCCGGAGGCCAGCAGCAGCCACTCCGCCTCGCCGCCCGCCGCCAGGGCCCCGATCCTGTCGGCCACCGGAAGCCCCGCCGCCCCGGCCCAGGCCCGCACCGCCCCGCTCCGGCTGGCGACACCCGCAATGACATGCCCGCGCGCCCGCAGCGCATCGCCGCAGCCGATGGTGAAATCGTCGTCACCGGTGATCAGGAAGCTGATCGGGGTCATGGAAACGTCTCCGGGCTCGGGCTCAGCTTGGCGGTTCGATCGGTGCTGGCGGATCCGGCGGACGGGAAAACAGCGCGGCCAGGTGGTGGCGGAGCAGATCGCGGCCAAACCGCCTGGTGTTGCGGTAGCGCTCGGCCTTCGGGTTCAGCAATTTGCGCAGCGACCAGACCACCTCGCCCGCCAGCAGCGAGGCGGTGACGGCCAGCGTGTAGGGCAGACCGTAATTCTTGCGGAAATAGTGAAACCGCGAGTCGAACCAGTATTGCGGCACCCGGTCCCAGCGGCCCATGCCGGTCGCCACGCCGCCGATATGGGTGACCCTGCTTTCGGGCACCGACCAGATCTCCCAGCCGGCGCGCTTGATGCGCAGGCACAGATCGGTCTCTTCGAAATAGAGAAAGAAGCTCTCATCGAACAGCCCGACCGCGTCGAGCGTGGCCTGGCGGAACATCACCGAACTGCCCGACACCCAGTCCACCTCGCGCCGCTCCAGCGCAACCGGCGACGGCTCGCGGCCGCGGTCAAGGAGCCGCGAGAGCACGTTGGTGCGGGCGGCATCTTCGAATTCGCGCAGGATCGAGGGAAAGCGGAACGCGCCATAGGCGGGGGTGCCGTCGGGGGTCAGGATCAGGCTGCCGGCCGCGCCCGCCCTGGGATGCGCCTCCATGAAGCCGGCCAGCGCACGGATCGCGCCCGCCTCGGGCACCGCATCGGGGTTCATCAGGTAAACGTAATCCGGCTTGCGCCCGCCGGAGAGGCCCGCGCGGATCGCATGGTTGTTGCCCGAGCCGAAGCCGCCGTTGTGCCCGGTGCGCTGCACCCGGATGCGGCCTTCTTCGGCCCAGCCCCGTTCCGCCGCGACGGCCTGAAACTGCTCCCAGGAACCGTCCTGTGACTCGTTGTCGACGATGACGATCTCGCCATCGAGCCCTTCCATCTCGCGCGCCGCGCCAAGGGCCGCCTTCACCGCCAGCTCCGCGGTGCGGAAATTCAGGATCACCGTCAGGATCGAAGGGTTGTTCACTGTATTCACTCCTTGCCCGGTTGCTCGTCCGGTTGTTCGTCAGGCCGCGCTTCGGGCCGCGCTTCGGGCCGCGCCTCGGGCCGCTCGTCCGGTTGCGCATGGCCGTTCCGCCGAAAGGGCTTGTCCGGGTGTTCAAGCGCCGCGTCAATGCGGGCGCGAAGATAACCGCCGACAGTGCCGACATTGGGCGGCAGCACCATGGTGCCGTGGTCGCCCGGCATTTCGGCAATTTCGAGCTTTGGCAGATAGTCGCGCCAGCCGTTGTCTTCGCCCGGAAGACGTTTCTGCGCGGTGGCAGAGCGCCCGCCGCCCGGCCCGTCGCGCCGGCCGGGGGCCGGGCGCAGCAGCACGGTGGCCGCGCGGTATGGCACCGGCTCCCAGGCGGCCAGCGCGTCGTGGAAGGCCGCTTCGGCCGCGCTGGCATGGCGGGCACCTTCGGCGGCGGCCTGCTTGCGGCCACTCCGCCGCCCGGCCACAGCGCGCGGCCCCTTGCGGCGGGGACCGGCGGGCAAGATCCGCGCCCGGTCGAGGCGGCCGGGCACCGGACCCTGCCCGGCGGCGCTGTCGAGCAGCAGCACCAGCGCGGCCGGATCGCCCGCGGCCTCCAGCGCCCGGGCGATCTCCAGCGCGACGATCCCGCCGCCGGAGAACCCGCCCAGCACATAGGGCCCTTCGGGCTGCACCTGCCGGATTTCGGCAAGGCAGGCGGCGGCGGCCTCGGCGACGCTGCCGTAACAACCGCCGCCCGGGAGACCGGTGGCCTGCACCCCATGGACCGGCCTGTCCTCGCCAAGGATCAGCGCAAGGTGGCGCAGGTTCTGCACCGGGCCGGAGGGCTCTGCGACCAGAAAGACCGGCGTCGCCCCCGGCCGGGAGGAGCGGGCGAGCGGCACCAGATGGCGGAACGCGGCGCGCTTCGCGGCAGCATCGCCACCCGGCGCCGGTAGGCCCGCGGGGGCCTGCGGCTCTGCCTCTTCCACCCCGGCGACAAGCGCGTCGAGACCGGTCGCGGTGAGGCAGACATGGGCCCGCTCCAGCGCCAGCGCCCGGGTGAGCGCCCCGAAGCTTTCGCCCGGGCGGATGCCCTGACCGGCGCCCCCGGCCAGCCGGGCCCGGGTGGCGCTGCGGAGCGGGGGCATAGCGGCCAGTCTGCTGAACGGCGCCTGCGGCGGCGCGGCGGCCTCCGCAGCTTCGTCCACGGCAGCCTCCGCAGGGGCCTCAGCGGGGGCTGCGGCTTCCTCCGCCGGTATCAGGGGCCGCATTTCGAGCCCTTCGACCTCCACCAGCACCCGGCCGTCGAGATCGCAGAGCGACATGTCGAACCGGGCGCTGCCGGCCGCGGGCGCATCTTCGGGGCAGCGCACCCAGCAGGCCAGGTCGCCCGGCAGCGGGTGAAACACCCGGATGGCATCGCACCCTGCCGCCAGCCAGGGGGTGTCGGCGGCCCGATCCGGCGCAAGCTCCATGGCCCAGCCTGCCGCGAGGTCGAACAGGCCGGGATGCAGCAGCATCCCCGGCGCAAGCGTTGCCGCAGCCGCCTGCGGAAGCACCAGCCGCGCCAGCCCTTCGCCGGTGCCAAACACCGATTCGCGCAAGGCCCGCCATGCCGGTCCGAGCGAAAGGTGAAGCTCCTGCGGCAGAGAAAGATGCCCCCCCGCCGGGGCCGCCCTGGCGGTGTCGTGATCGGCCCGCAGGGCGACCGCCTCGAGATGCACCCGCCCCGGCGGCGGCGCATCGAGGTGACGGATCTTGCCCTGCGCATGGGGCACATGGGTCAGCCGCGCCTGCGCCCCCCGGGGCGGGCTGTGCAGACCGAAGCGCCAGCCCCCGCCGCTGCGGCGCATCCGGACGGAAGACTGCGCCACCCGGCCCCGGGGCGCGCGGAACGGGTGGTCGAGGGTGAGCCCGGTGATCTCGAAGGGCAGCGCGCCGCCTTCGGCCACAAAAGCCTCTGCCGCCAGTTCGGCCACGCCCGAAAGCGGCATCAGCCCCACACCGCCCTCGCGGTGCTGATCGAGCACCCAGGCCCGGTCCGCCTCCCAGCGGGTGCGGTAGCTGCGCATTCCATCGGCATCGAACCCGGCACTGTCCAGCAGCGGGGCCGCAACCGGGGTATCAACCGGGGTCTGGGGGGCATGGCCCGGGTCCGCCGGAGCGGGCGCCGGGGCGAACATGCCGGTCTCCGCCCGGGGCCCCCAGCCGATGGAGACCACCCGGGTCTTGCCGCCCCGGCGGCTGGCGGCAAAGGCGTCGAGCCAGGCATCGGCGGCGCTCAGGGCCAGCTCGCCCGGCCCGCAGAGCGCCGGGGCCACGGAGGAGAACAGCACCATGAGCCCGGTCGTCCCGTCAGGCAACAGCGCGTCGAGCACCCGCAGCCCGTCAATCCTGGGGGCGAGCACCCGCCCGATCGTCTGCGCATCCTGCGCCATGAGGGGGGTGGCGTCACACAGCCCGGCGGCGTGGACCACACCGTCGATCCGGCCATGGCTTTCGGTCATATTGTCCACCACCTGTCGCATCGCCGCGAGGTCGGTCACATCGGCACAGGCGATCGTGATCTCGCCACCCTGGGCTTCCAGCGCCTCAACCCCACGGATCGCTCTTGCGATGCGGTCGTCCGGCGGGCTGCGGCGCAGCACCTCCGCCCAGCTTGCGCGCGGCGGCAGCGCCAGCCGGTCGGCCAGCACCACCCGCGCCCGCGCCTCGCCCACCAGCCCGCTGGCGATGTCGAGACCGGGGCCGCCGAGGCCGCCGGTGATCAGATAACTGCCCCCCTCGCGGAAGACCGGCGCGGCGACGGTGTCGGTTGCGGCATCGGTTTCGGCGGAGCCAGCGGCAGGCAGCGGCTGCCTGCGCCATTGGCGCAGATAGCGCCGCGCACCGCGCAGCGCCGCCACCCCGTTCGAGGGTTCGGCCAGCAGTTCTTCCAGCAGGCGGAGAGTGAGCGCCTCGTCGCCGGGCCGGGCCGCAAGCCCGCGCAGCAGGCCCTTGCGGGTATGCTCCGGCGCCTGCGGGTCCAGATCGAGCACCGCGCAGCTCACCCCGGGCAGTTCCCGCGCGATCACACCGGCAGCGGCGACGAGCGGCGCCGTCTCGGGACAGGCCAGCCCTTCGCCGTCGAGCGCAACCGCGCCGCGGGTCACAGCGGTTATCGGAAGCGGGCCGGGCAGACCGAGCGCCCCAAGCGCCTGCGCCAGCCAGGTCAGGCTGAAGAAACCCTCGTCCAGACGGGTGTTGAACGCGTCCGACCCCGGGCGGGGCCGCGCCTGCCGGGTGGCCCCCCAGAAATGCGCGATCCGGTCCGGCAACAGCCCGGCCTCGCCGAGCGCCCCGAACAACGCGTCATAGCCCGCGCGGCCCTGTTCGGGCATCAGCGTGAAGCGGCGCTCGTCAAGGCGGGTGAACCCCCCGCCGGGGAAGACCCGCACCACCTCATGCCCCGCGGTTTCGAGCCGCTCCGAAACCGCGCGGGCAATGCCCTCGCCGTCTTCGAAAAACAGCCAGCTCTGGCGCGGCACATCATCGAGACCGCGCGACAGATCCTGTTCGCAGGCGGCATAGCTCGGCATCCAGGCCGCGCGCCAGCCCCAGCCGTCGCCCCGGGTATCGGCCCGAGTGTCGCCCCGGGTGTCGGCCCGGTCTCCGCCCCGGTCGTCCGGCTCCGGCGCGCGGGCGTGTTCCTCCGGCCGCGGCCCGGTCCCGGCCGGACGGCGCCCGCGCTGGAACGCATAGCCCGGCAGCGGTACCCGGCGCCGCCTTGCGCCTGCGCGGAACTGCGCCCAGTCCACCGCGAACCCGAGCCCCCAGGCACGCGCCAGCTGGGTGGTGAAATGAAGATCGCCGGGCACCTCTGCCTGCGCGGGTCCGAGAGCGTCGAGCCGGCGTTCGGCCCGCAGCCCCGGGGTCGCGGCCAGACGATCCGCAAGGCCCCAGTCCCAGCCGAGGGTGAGCGCCACGCCCTCCGGCCGGACGGCAAGGGCAGCGGGCAACGCACCGGGCTCGCTGCCGTCATCGCCCGCATCGGGCTCCGCGCTGGCCCCCGCATCGGGCTCCGCGCTGTCCTCCGCACCGGTTCCCACGCTCACCCATGTCTCCATGCACTGCGCCTGATCGGGCGTCAGCCGCGTGCCGGTCCGTGCCGATACCAGCGCGATCCGCGGCGGCGACAGGGCCATGCCGACGGCAAAGGCGCGCAGCTCCCGGCGCCTTCCGGCGCGCTCGCCGGGCGCGGCTTCGGCCAGCCGCCCCAGAAGATGCGCAAGGCGCACCGCGTCATCGAACCCCATCACCCCGGCCACCACGGCCGCGCCGATCTCGCCCGCACCCTCACCGGCCAGCACCGCAGGCGCAAGCCCCCAGGACATCGCCAGATCTCCCAGCGCCACGCCCAGAATGACCCCCAGCGGCACCCGCAGCGACGGCCGCGCCAGAAGGGCCGCCGCCTCCTTGCCGGGCGCATCGGCCCGGAAAAGCGTGCCCGCGCCCGCGCCCGAGACCGCGTCCAGCACCGCGAGCCCTCGGGCAAACCGGTCGTGAAACACCGGCTCGGTATCGTAGAGCGCCCGCCCGGTGCCGGGACCGGCTTCGGGGGCGCCGGGGAACAGGAACCAAAGCTCCGGCGCGGCGAGCCGCGACTGGGTGAAGACCCGCAAGTTCTCCCTCGCCGCGCCCGCTTCCAGCAGATCCGCGGCTTCGGCATGGCTTCCGGCCACCAGCACCCGGGACCGGCCGAAGCGTTTGCGTCCCTCCATCAGGGTGAAGGCCACATCGGCCAGCGGCTGCCCGGGATGGGCCCGAAGATGCGCCGCCAGCCGCGCCGACATCGCGTCGAGCGCGGCATCGGTCCGGGCCGAGAGCACGACCGGCTGGAACGCAAACACCCCCGGTTCCGGCTGCGCCTGCGCCGGGGCCTGTTCCAGCACCACCTGCGCAGTGGTGCCGTCAGCATCCAGAACATGGACCAAGGCACGGCGCGGACCCGCGCCTTCGGGCCAGGGCCGCACCCCCTGGCTGGCATCGGACGCGCTGGCGGCATCCCCGCTTTCCGGCTCCGCTGCCTCATGGCCGGGGCCTGCCGGGATCTGGCCGCTCTCAAGCGCCAGCGCCGCCCTGATGAGCCCCAGTGCCGAAGCCGCCGCACCGGCTCCGCTCTGCACCGGCCCCATGGCACAGCCCTGCGCCTCCACCCCGCGGGCGCGCCAGGCGCGGGCAAGCCCGGTTACCTCCGCCCGATCACCCTGCGGAGGGGCGCTGCCGTGGCATTCGACATAGCCGATGCTGCCGGGCGCCACCCCGGCCGCATCGAGCGCCCGGCCCACCGCCGCCTGACCGGCCCCACCGGGCGCGGCCCCGTCGGTGCCGAGACCGCTGCCCCTGATCACGGCCCGGATGTGGTCGCCCTGCGCGAGCGCATCTTCCAGCCGGCGCAGCACCACCACGCCCGCCGCGAAACCCGGCACCCCGCCCCCTTCGCTCTCATCAACGGCCCGCCCATGCCCGCCGGGCAGCCCGGCAGACACCGCTCCCGCAAGCGCCATGTCGCAATCGCCGTCCCTGAGCGCTTGTGCCGCCAGATGCACCCCCGCCAGCGCCGTGGCGCAATCGGCCAGGAGGGTGAGCGAAGGGCCGCTGAGACCAAGCACGCGGCTCACCCGGGCTGACAGGAAATCGCCGCCGCCCTGTGCGCTCGGCCGGGCCGGGCCCGGATCCTCGTCAGGAGCGGGGCTGAATGGCGGATCCTGCCTGAAGAAACCGTCTGCTCCGGCGCCGGCGAATACCCCGATCCGCCCCGCGACATCCTCCGCGCGGCGGCCCGCGTTGTCCATCGCCTCCCAGACGGTTTCGAGAAACACCCGGTGCTGCGGCGCGAGCGCCGCCGCCGCCTCCGGAGAAAGGCCGAATAGCCCGGCATCGACCCCGTCGCCTTCCCCGGGCGGCCGGGCGGCGGCAAGACCACTTGCGGCCTTCCCCGGCAAGCGGTTGCCGCCAGAGGCGCCAGGCGCGGCGGACCCGGGCCGGAACGGCTGCCCGCCACCGCTGGCCAGAACCGCCCCGAAAGCATCGGGCCCCGGGCTGCCGGGCAGGGTCACCGCCATGCCGACAATGGCAATGCCACCCGGCGCGGTGCTGGCAGGTCTGGGTTGCGTCAAAGCCTCGGTCCCATTCTCCGGAGATGCCCGATTGCATAGCAAGAACCCGCATCGAGCCGTAAGAAGCCCGCGGCAAAAGACCGAAAACTGAAGCCAAGGCGCTGAATTACAAGCCAAAACAGTTAATTGACAAATACTGGACAGTTCTTGCTCCGGAAACAATCTGTCCACAGCGCGGCATTTCCCCCCGGGCGAGGATAATGGTCCCGGGCCGCCCCCGCCACGCGCCGCGCCTGGCCGAATCGCGCTGCCTTCCGGGGGCCTTTGCCAGGCTTCAGGCAGAAAGGCAGGAGCCCGGCCGTACGGAAACAATCATGGCCTTCTCCTAGGGATTGTTGCAAGAACCGCCACGATCTGACCACGCCAGCCGCAAACCCGCCAGATCCCGGTTTCATTCCGGCGCCAATCGGTGGATAGGGTCTGCAACAGAGCGGACGCCCCGCGCCGCTCCCCCGGGTTCAGAAAGGCGGCACATCCCGTGAAGTTCCATTTCGACGACAAGACGATTGCGGTCAACGTTGCCACCCGCGACGCCCTCGCCGAGGCCGTGACGGCGCGCTGGAAGGCGGGTGAAGGTTTCGCGCTGGCGACGATCAACCTCGACCACCTCGCCAAGCTGGAGACCGACCCCGGTTTCGTGGCGGCCTATGCGGCGCAGGATTTCGTGGTCGCCGACGGCTGGCCGATCGTGACGCTCACGCGGCTCTCGGGCGCG
>PDWI01006936.1_pt1 | contig 20782 bp, 18 predicted proteins | sample 1430891 | NCBI WGS metagenome assembly PDWI01 (sample SAMN01162508, study PRJNA174530) | Oral metagenome, whole genome shotgun sequencing project. | biome: Marine environment; feature: Marine mammal; material: Swab sample of the gingival sulcus; isolation source: swab sample of gingival sulcus... | reverse complement strand
ACCCGCTCCCCGCCCGGTAATACAGTTGCCATCGACAACAACGCCGGCCTCCTTTCTTGTTGCCTCAGGAAGAGCGGCAATATATCCCGGATGACAGGTAGCCTGTTTCCCTTCCAGTAGCCCATGCTTTTCCAGTACAACTGCCGGCGCCGCACAGATGGCGCCATAGAGTTTACCGCTCTGCATCTGACGTCTTACCAGCTCAACCACCTCGGCAGAGTCTGCCAGATTTTCCGAGCCGGGAATACCGCCTGGCAAAACAAGCAGATCCCACTCCTGAGCCATACAGTCTTCAAGCATTTTATCTGCCAGCACCAAGATTCCCTGGGAAGAGACCACCTGTCGCTCTGCACCAACCGCGGCGGTAACAACAGTGATCTTTGCCCGGCGGAAGATATCGACAACCGCCAGGGCTTCAATAGTCTCAAAGCCTGCTGCCAGAAAAACAAGTACAGATTTATCCATCTTACCCCTCCCTCTATAATATTTTCCCTATGGTACGCTCTGCTCCATGGTCGAATTCTGATTCGGATCTTTTACCGCAGGAACCTCCGGCCGCAGCAGAAAAGAGGCATCGACCCCATCATCTGTCATAACAGTATTGTCGGTTGTTCTCTGATTATAGAGCAGCTGCGGATCAAGGGCTGTTATCTCCTCTTCCACCCGCACCAGATTATCCTCCACCTTGGAGCGAATCTCGACATTGGGATATTTTTCAAGAATACCTTGCAGAATCTGCCGTGCATCAAGTAACAGCTGTTTTCTGGTCTGCATATCCGTGGTTTTGGTATAGCGCCGGTAAAGCTGGGCAGCCTGCCTGCGCTCGGCATTGGCCGCTTCAAGTGCCAGCTTCTCTATCTGCGCCGTTGCCTTTGCCGCATATTCCGTCTGTTCCAGCTCACGAAAGATAACAAGCGCGTCATCGTAATGGCCATCACGGGCGAGCAGCATCGCCTCGTTCCAGCGATGCTGCTCTGCCTGTAACTTCTCCAGCTTGCCCGTCTCCTTATATACCGCAGACGACAGCAGCAGCTCCTCTCTTTTTTCTTTCAGCTGCAGCTGCTTGTCCGGGGAGATAATATCCGGCGGAATGGTATTAAGATACTCCTCCGCCTCTACGAATTTCTGTTCCCCGACAAGGCGGTCAATCTCCTGAAGCTGAGCGCTAAACCATTTATCGGCCATCTCTGTTGAAACCTCCCTGATAAAATCGACATTGGAGGAGACCGGAGAGTAAGGGTAATCGGCAAGAAAATGCTCTGCCTCCCAGACAACGTTATAGCCGTCTTTTCTCGGAATAAATCCGAGAAAATTACGCAACAGGGATGAGTATTCAGAAAGTTCGGGGCTGCCGGTTGCCGCCTGGTCGAGAATGGAGAGCTGCAACTTCGCCCACTCTTCCAGTCTGCCCAGATTCTGATAGTCCTCCGATATCTTTTTATATTGCGCCCCGGCAGCACGATAGTTGCCGGCCGCAGTATAGAGATCGGCCAGCACCCGCCGCAACGAGACCAGATCCATCGCCTGTTCATCGGAACGCACCATCTCTTCGACCACCTGCCGATAGACATCCGCGGCCTTCTCCTCCTGATGGAGATACATCAACGCGTTACCATAGGTTATTCTGGTACGGATCGACGCCCGGCCACGCTGATCGGCAGGAATATGCACCCATGCCTGCACCACCTCTTCGTACTCTTCAGCGGCAAAGTGACGGGCGATAAGTTTTTCCAGTTCACTGAGGTCAACGTTCTTGCCCTGACTGCCCCAGCCAAGACTGGCCGGGACATCATCTGCCAGCAGGCGCGCGCAGTCACTCTCAAGAAATGCGATATCCTGCTGCTGCAGCGAGAAAATCTCCGCGGAGGAGACAGCGGTAGCGCGTTCATCAAGATTCTCTGCCCGCACCATCTTTTCATGGATGGCGTTATAGGCATCAAGCATTTTTCCTACCTCACGGAAACAGCCTACTCTTTTCTGCCTCTCTTCATCTGGCAGTTCCTGTCCCGCGCTCTCTCTGTCCTGCTCCTTCCAGCGAGTCAGTTTTCTGCCGTAAGAGAAAAGACGCTCGTTTACATACTGCAGTGAAGGAGATGCCGGATCAAGCTCCCCGTCAGCGATGCCCCCTTGCCGCGGCTCAAGTACCAGAGGTTCTACCCTTATTTCGGCCGGCCTCTTTGCCGCCATCCCCACCGGTGGACGCTGCACGGTAACGGTCGGAACCGGCGGCAGTGCCCGTACAGATCTCTGCGGAGTCGAGCAGCCATTCAACCCCGATATTCCAAGAAAAAGAACCGAACTCCAGACTATTTTTTTCATGCCGTATGCCTCTTCTGCTTTATTGTTATGAATAATAATCTATCAATCAATTATTGATACTGAATATCATTTCTCTCTTCAACCATCTTTTGCTCCGCAGAGACTTGCTCCTTATGACTCCAGAAAGGAGCAAAATGTCGTTTTGCCGTAAAAAGCCCTGCCCTGTTGATTCTGCCTACAGTACGAATCCCGGCCACTTTACCAGCCTCCGGTACTGGAACAGTGGCAAAAGGGACTCCTCCCCGCTCCCGATCCACCTCCAGATAGATCTCATCCGGCAGCGTTTTTTCCGTTGCAAGAGGATAGAACGGCTGCTGATCGGCAAGAGGCTGAAAATATCCGGCAAGCTCTTGCCGGGCAATAATGGCATCGGCAATCTCGGACCACACCGGCAGAGCACCATTTGAACCGCTGACATGCACCTTTCCATGTTTCATCGAACGATTATCATCATATCCGCAATATACCCCCACCGCGTAACCGCCAGCAAGGGTCATTGCATTACCGCTGCTGTCGGCAACGGGAACAAAGCCAAAAAAAGAGCTGTTGGTATAGTTGTTGGCGGTTCCTGTCTTGCCTAAAAGAGTAACAAAAGCTCCTTCCTTATCGCCCTCTTCTCCCTGTTGCCGCAAACGGACATGCTGGTGCGCATAGCGGCCCGTACCAAAGCGGATAACATTTTCCAGGATAGAGTTTATCTCAAGACGGCTCTCCGCATCAACAATCTTCACCACTGCCGGCTGCGGGGTATAGAGGACTTCCCCTTCCGCCGACTCAATACGATCAATCACCGCCAGCAGGTCAACATCCTCGGTCAACCCATCCTCACCATTTTCAAGTCCGCCAAAGGTTGTCAGCGAACCGGTCACCAGCGCCTCATAGGCACGGGTAAGTTCAAAAGGAGTAACAACATTGGAGCCAAGCGGAAAGGAGAGTACCGGCGCAAGCGAGCTTTTCATCCCCAGTTTCCTGCCAAATTTGACCAGATAGTGCAAGCCAACGGCAATGCGGAATTCATCGATATGCTGCAGAATATCAAATTCATAGGGCCGCCGGGAGAGGAGTTTCGCATACTCTTTTTCCATCTGTCTCTCCACCATCTGAAAGGCATAAACAGAGACGCCGCCATTGAGCCGCATATTCTGCCAGAACCGCTGCTGCGCCGTCTCATCCAGCGTCTGCAGATGATCGATCAGCGTCCTGCCGGAGAAGGGGATCATGCCACTGACATCTCCACCAAAGGGCAGGAAATGGAACGATCCATCCTCAAGGTTCTGGTAGATGGGAGCAAAAATCGGGCGGCGGGCGCCAAAAAAAACAAACCGCCCCAACTCAGCCACAATTTTCTCCTTCTGCTGGACATACAGGGGATAGGCTTCCTGAAGTTTAAGAAAGCTCTTCTGCAGCATCTGTTTGCGCTTGCCCAGCTCGTTGCGCTGACGAGTCGATTTCTCCCTTTCCAGTTCGCGGTCAATCTGCTTTTCATACAGAGGGAAACGGGCCCCGTAGGGCAGGCTGGAAAAACGGCGGAGCTCATCTTCCATACCGGCAAAGATAAAATCAGCCTCAAGCGAGGAGAGTGCCATGCGATAGGCGGCCTCCTGCAGCCGTGACTTGGTCATGGTCAGCCCTACTTCATGACGCAGACGATCGCGGTAGGCCTGATAAGACTCATCCGCCCCTTCCCCCTGCCGTGGCGCAAGCCCAACCTGTGCCGCCACCTCCTTGAACTGCAGCGGCGTCAGTTTATCACAGAGCCGGGACAACAGCCAGATCGTGGCAAGATTTTCCGAACGTACCCCCGCCCAGTTCATTGACACCCAGATATTGGGGTTGTAATGATCCGGCCGGGGAAAATAGATCTGCCCCTGATAATCGTGGGAAGCCCTTGCGTTATAGAGCAGATCGGCACTATTCCAGCCCAGCTGAATTGCCGCAGTATAGACCAGGGGTTTAAAGGCAGAACCCATCGTGCGCCTGGCGGAGACCGCCCGGTTGAAAAAACGGTTTTCGGTACCGCCGGCAACAGCCAGAATCTTCCCCTGCTGAACAACCACCGCCCCTCCCTGCACCTGGGGATAACGAGCAAGGCGCAGATCGACCACCGGCTGCGCGTTATCGCTGTTATCAGCAGGAGATATCGCTGTTACCTGGGCCCAGATACGATCCCCCGGCTGCAGCTGTTTGACAAACCGGCTGATATCTCCTTTACGCAGTTCGGCATAGCGGTTATTGCGTTTATACTTCACCCAGGCAGAGGTAATGTCTTTCAATCCTGCCGGAGAGATACGCCCCTGTCCTGCGTTGTTATCAAGCTGCACATCGATACGCAGCCCCCTTTTTTTGCGGATAATTCCCGTTATGGTGCCAAAGAGAAAGGCGTCTTCCTCAACGGAATCAGCCCTGCCATAATCAAGAGAGGCCAGCTCCTGCTGCACCTCGGCACGCTTATAGCCGCGCAGCATCACATCGGTCATCCCCAGACGATGGCGCAGGGCTGCCAGCGTTTTCCGCTGCAGAAACTGATCAATATTGGTGATGATGCGCACTCCGGAGGTAGCAATATTATCGATGTTATGGCGGGCAAGAGCGGTGAGAACCTCATCTGAAGAGACCGCCTCTTTCACCATCTCCATAACATAGTTAAAGGAGTAGCCAACCTTACCCTGATGAAAGGCGATCGGAGTCTTTTTTGTCTCCTCGTAAGTCGCCTGATCTATCATGCCAAGCTCCCACATCTCCTTTAAGACATAGCCAAGGCGAGCCTGCGCCCGTTCAAGCGCCCGTTTTCTGCCTTTTTCAGTTTTCTGGCGAAACGGGTTATAGTAGTTCGGGCGGTTAACACTGCCGGCAATAAAAGCACACTCCACCAGATCGAGCTCTGCCGGAGTCTTGTCAAAATAGTAGCGGGCGGCAATCCCCAGGCCAACGCCATTGCCACTGACATAAAACTGGTTGGCATAAAACTCGAAAATCTGCTCCTTGCTGTAGTAGTGCTCCAGTTTCAGCGCCATCACCAGCTCCTTAAACTTCGCCTTGAAGGAGCGCTCCTTCCTCTTGAAGAGGTTTTTCGCCGTCTGCTGCGTCAGTGTACTGCCCCCCTGTACAACCCGCCCCGCCTTTACGTTTTTTATTATCGCCCGAACGATACTTTCCAGATCAAATCCACTGTGATCAAAAAAACGGCTGTCTTCTGAAGCGACCAGGGCGTTAACAAAGTTTTCCGGAATCTCTTCAAAAGCGATGTACTGCCGATGAGAAGTATCAAAAAACGCGCCAAGAGGAGTGCTGCCATCCCGGTAGAAGACATGGCTCTCCCTGCCGAGAATTTTCTGGATATGGCTCAACTCTATCTCCTCTCCGGGCTCTTCGACAATCTGCCGATAGAGCCAGAAGCCGCCGCCGGCACTTGCCACGACGAGAAGAAAAAGGGAGAACAGCAGGAGTCTGAGAATAATTTTTTTTATCATATCAACCATTACAGCGACAAAAAGAAAAACGCCAGATTATCTGGTATATTTCCTTGATTTTTACAATTTTTTGTTTTATCCATACTCTCTTTGTCCGGATTGGGCAGACAATAACTGTTGACAGCTGCCTGCCGCTTCACCCTTTTCGGGCAGCGGGCGGTCTTCTGTTTTAGCGACACCCCGTAAAAACCGGTAAATCTAACAGTTTTACCAGGATAACTCAATATATGATACGAAATCTTTACCCGTCCCCAATAGAAATATAAAAATATCAGGCAAAATAATGCAATATCCCCCCATACGGCAATACATTTCACAACTCATTGTTATATCATTTTTTTTCTGCTCAGGATGTTCCCTCTTGACTGACGATGATTCCGGTAACCTGACGAACGAACCCTCTTCTTCTCCATACCACAAGTATACGAATTTCAGTTCCGTAGGGGATGAAAATGATAAACTGCCAATGGACGAAACAGAGTCTGACAATGAGATAAAAGAGGAGCTCCATGCCTTAAGCCAGAGCGGTTCCTGGCAGGATGCCTCTGCTGCGCAGGCTTCCTCCTCGCAACAGCAGAAAAGATCCATTCATCAATTTCCGGTTGTCCGCAACAGACAGGTGGAAGCCTATATCAAGCTCTTTCAGGGCAAACAGCGCAGCTCTTTTTCCCGTTTTCTTACCCGCTCCGGCTTCTACATCAACACAATAGAAAATGAACTTGCCAGTAAAGGCATGCCCAGAGAAATTGCCTATCTGGCACTGGTGGAAAGTGGCTTTAATCCCCGTGCCCGTTCGCGGGCCAATGCCATAGGTTTATGGCAGTTTATGGCTGGTACCGGCAAGGATTATAACCTGAAAATCGACAACTATATCGATGAGCGCTGCAACGTTGAAAAATCGACCAAAGCCGCGATAAATTATCTGGGTGACCTCTATCGTGAATTTGGCGACTGGTATCTTGCCGTTGCCGCCTACAATGCCGGGCCGGGCAAAATCAGATCGGGAATAAAGAGATATAATGTCGATAATTTCTGGGATCTGGCGGCACAAAAACATCTGCCGCTGGAGACTATCCGTTATGTTCCGAAGCTGCTGGCAACCATTATCATTGCCAGAGATCCGGCAAAATTCGGCTTCGGTAATCTGCGGCTAGCCTCTCCGCTGGAGTTTGATACCCTGACAGTAGGTCCGTCCCTTGGCCTGGATGCCGTCGCCCTTATTGCCGAATGCAAAAAGGGCGACATTATCCGGCTGAACCCGGAACTGATGCGCAAAAAGACTCCAGCGAACCTGGCACGGTATCAGATCAAGATCCCCAAAGGGAAAAAAAACATTGCCGAAAACAATATGAAAAGGCTCCATTCCGTTGCCTCTACCGCCTATAAGAGCCATAAGGTTGGCAAGGGAGATACTCTGCCCAAAATATGCAAAAAATATAACCTCAATACCACCACCCTGCTCAAGGTCAACAACCTGCAGGATGGCAAGCTTGCCCTGGGCAAGACCTTACGCATTCCTTACAGCACGATTATCTATAAGCTTCTTCCCAAAGGGGTGAAAAACGCCGCAATGTTGAGCAGTGATGACCTGATTCTGCACAAGGTAAAACGGGGGGACACTCTGGGGGCAATTGCCAAAAAGTATCATGTGCCGATAAAGTTGATTGTCTCCTGGAACGGCCTGCGCAACGCCAAAAGGATACGGGCAGGACAACAGCTCGCTCTCTTTATCGACAGCAAAGGACGGGATATGATCAAAAAAACCGCCGCAAAGCATATCGCCGCCACCAAGACCAAACTGATCATACAGCCGCAGCAAAAGAAGACGGTGGATTCACCACAGGGCAAGCAGATGACCATTGCCGCCGCCCAAAAGAAGATTACGCATACCACTCGGCCAAAAAACGATGCAGCAGTCTACTATAGCGTACAAAACGGCGATTCACTGTGGACAATCTCCCGCAAGTTCCGTATCTCCATGGCTGATATAAAAAGATGGAACAGCCTGAAATCAAACTTTCTGAAACCGGGAAGCACCCTGAAAATAAAAAAGAGCTGAGAAGAGTCTCCTTATAGCTTGACACAGTAAAATCCCCCTGAGCAAAAAGTGTTCAGGGGGCTTTTGACGCTTTCAATTTTGCAAAATATCCCGCAATCTCCCGGTATAAAACGAAACCCGGTTTCGGACAGGCGTTAGCATCCCGAAGCTCCGAGCTTCATCCTTTGTTGTGGCTGGAGGCTACCTGATCCGACCATGCTGGTTTGTCAGCAACAATCCCCGCCAGAGCACTTTTTCTTCTTTGGCAGCGCAGGAAACCCGCTTATGGAGGTATGCGCTGTATGCTGCGGCACCTTTTTTCTCGCAATTTTTTCTGTTATCCCGGCATAAAGGGGTTTAACCGAGATCAGACAGACAATCAGCGCAGAAAACAGCTTCAGCCAGAAAGGAAGAAGCGCTGTCGTTTTCCCCACCACTGCCTGTGGAGAGATACCAAACCGCTGATAGCAGAAATCGGTTATCAATCCAAAAGAGACGGCACAAACAGCAATGGCTGTCAGATAGAGATAGGTGCTTCTCTTCCCCAGAATACCAAACAACACGGAAAGGGAGGTGATATTGGTCGCCGGCCCGACCAGCAGAAAGACCAGTGCCGCGCCCGGACTTACCCCTTTGAGAACCAGCGCGGCGGCAACCGGGGTGGAAGCCGTTGCGCAAATATACATCGGGATACCAATAACCAGCATAACAAGCATTGAGGAGATACCGCCACCAAGAAATCTCGCCATAAAACTCTCCGGCACCAGCACGGTAATGGCGGCGGCAAGCAGCAGACCGACAAAAAACCAGCCGGCAATATCTCCCCAGACACTGCCAAAGGCAAAGCGCAGACCAGCCACCATCTTCTCGGTAAAAGAGTGGTGATGCCGGTGTGCCTCTTCCGGACAGTCAACACCATCACAACATCCGTCAACCGGACAGCTGTTATCAACCACCATATTTTGCTCTTCTTCGTCCCAGAACAACAGATTTTCACTTATCCCGGCAACCATTGCCGTAAAAAGAGCTGCCAGAGGACGGATAACCGTCATAAAAGGGTCAAGCAACGCCCAGGTAACAGAGATGGAGTCAACGCCCGATTCCGGTGTTGCCACCAGAAAAGCGGCAGTCGCCCCCCTGTTTGCCCCCTGCTTCCTGATAGATGCTGCCGCCGGCAGCACACCACAACTTCACAACGGCAGCGGCACACCCAGAAGCGAGGCCTTGATAACAGAAGCGAACCGCCCATGCCCCAGATGTCTGAGAATGGTATTGGCATTCATCATTACCTTTAACACCCCGGCGATAAGAATGCCAATCAGGATATAGAATGAGGAGTCGAGCAGAATATGGCCGGCCTCCAGAAAAAATTGCTGTATACTGTTCATATACTCTCCCTGAGATCTTCATATTTATGAAACTGCTGACATGCAGTGGTAAGAAAAAGTTTTAACTGATCGTCTATAACACGGTAATAGAGGACGGTTTTCTCTCTGCGCCTGTCAACAATCCCGGCATGACGCAGATGCCGCAACTGATGGCTTACCGCCGACTCACTGCTCCCCAGAAACGCCGCCAGATCACAGACACACATCTCCTGATGCAGCAGCGCGTGCAGCATCCTCAAACGGCTCGGTTCGGCGAGAATCTTGCACAACATCACAAGCCTCTGTACCCCTCTTTCCTGCAAATCCTGCTCTTTTGCCTTCTCCACCAGCTCCTGATGAACTATCCGCACTTCACAACCGTCCGCTGTCATTGCCCCTCCTTTTATATATGAACATATATTCATATATACTGCATAACGACAAGTCAAGGGGAAAAGGAGACAGTCTCTTCCGTTCTCCATATTTTACTGTACGAATGCCTCTTTTCTGGCTAACATGGAACAAACACAACACCCCTCTTTTGATAAAATGACAGAAAATACCGGCACCCTCTATATCGTCCCCACACCGATTGGCAACCTTGAAGATATAACCCTGCGCGCACTGCGCATCCTCAGGGAGGTTGACCTTATCTGTGCAGAAGATACCCGCCACAGCCGGAAGCTTCTTACCCATTTTGGCATCAGCACCAGGCTTGTCTCCTACTACCGGGAAAAAGAGAGAGAGAAAACGGCCCGTCTTACAGAGATGCTGATAGAGGGGAAAAATCTTGCTCTTATCAGTGACGCGGGAACTCCGGCAATCTCTGATCCCGGTGCGATACTGGTGGCGGAAGCCCATAAAAGAGGTCTGCCGGTTGTCGCCCTGCCCGGAGCTTCAGCCGCAATTACCGCTTTTTCCGCCTCCGGTATAACTGCGCCCGGATTTCTCTTTCTCGGCTTTCCTCCGGCAAAATCGACGCAGAGAAGAAAATTTCTGCGGGATCTCTGTCTGCAGCCGTTCCCAATTATTTTTTATGAATCGCCCAGACGTATCCATGGTTTTGTTGAAGACGCACTGGAAATTCTTGGCGATCGTGACGCCTTCTGGGCAAGAGAGCTGACCAAAAACCATGAACAACTTATTTTCTCACCTCTCTCCAGACTGTTGACAGAGGCAGCAGGCGGCATCAAAGGGGAGCTGGTCATTATTATCTGCCCCGGACAGAGAGAAAAACCGGATAGCAGCCAACTGGCAAAGATATTACGCTGGCATCGGGATAACAGTGATATAACAGTACGTGATATCAGCAGAAAACTGGCAAAAGAGTTGAACGTTGCAAAATCAGAGATATATCAGCTGGCTCTTACCCTCTGGGCAGAAAAATAAAGCCCTTTCTCTTCCGGCAAAAGTAGGGTAAAAAGGGAGTTTTTTTAACCAGCGAAAGCGTGTGGCTGTTTTTTCATATTCCGCAGACAGAAAAATTCTCTCTGGGACTCAGTACTTCCGCGCCATGCAACGAACAACGGATTGATTTTTCATATAAAGATATTTTCTTCCAACTCAACAGATCATGACAGACAAAGAGATACTTCACCGCCTTTATGCCATCCTCAAACCCCATCGGGGCAAGTTGCTGATCGCCATATGCATGATGGTCTGTTTCGCGCTCGCTACCGGCGCACAAGCCTGGCTGGTGAAGGATGTGCTTGATAAAATCTTTGTCGAGAAAAACGTCTTTTTCCTGAAAATAATTCCCGTTATTGTTATCATTATCTTCTTTTTCAAAGGGCTGTTCTACTACACCTACACCATTCTCCTTGAACAGGTTGGGCAATCTGTTGTCCGTGATTTTCGGGTAAAGATATTTACCCATATCCACCGGCAGTCGCTCTCTTTTTTCAACCAGACACCCACTGGCACGATGATGTCAAGAATTATAAATGATGTCAGCTTGCTGCAGCAGGCAGTCTCCAACGCGCTGGTGGGAGTTGTGCGTGACGTTGTGCAGATGGTGGTTCTGCTTGGGGTGATCTTCTATATGAACTGGCAGCTGGCAATGGTCACTTTTATTGTGCTGCCGATTGCGGCATATCCCATTGTCCGTTTTGGCAAGCTTTTCCGTAAACTCAGCACAAAAACCCAAGAGGAGACAGCCAAACTCTCCAATATCATCCATGAGACAATTACCGGCAGCCGTATTGTCAAGGCGTTCTCAAAAGAGACCTATGAGGGCGCACGATTTGCAAGGCAGGCAGATACCATACTGGCGCTGACGATGAAAGATGCAAGATACCGCTGTCTGCAACATCCCCTGATGGAGTTTATCGGTGGTCTGGCAGTTGCAGCCATCATCTGGTTTGGTGGTTTCCAGGTTATTGAAGGAAAATCAACTCCTGGCACATTTTTCGCCTTTCTCACCGCCCTCATCGCCGCCTATGAACCAATAAAGGGCGTAACCAAGGTTAACGCCATCATCCAGCAGGGGCTCGCCGCCGCCACCAGAATCTTTACCATTCTTGATATCAGGCCGGAGATCTCCGATAAGGCAGATGCTCTGGCACTGCCGCCTTTTCACAAGGAAATCTGTTTTAAAAACCTTAACTTCTCTTACCCCGATGAGGAGAAAAAACAGGAAATAAAGGTGCTGAAAAATCTCAACCTGAGCGTACCCGCCGGAGAAGCTCTCGCCATCGTCGGCCCCAGCGGCGGCGGCAAGACAACGCTGACCAACCTCATTCCCCGCTTTCTCGATATTAGAGAGGGGTGCGGCGCCATCACCATTGACGGTCATGATATTCGAGATATCACCATCTACTCGCTGCGCAGCCAGATAAGTGTTGTCTCCCAACAGACCATCCTCTTTAACGACAGTGTGCGTAACAACATTGCTTACAGCAATCCCGATGCGGAGACGGCGGCAATAACAGCGGCCGCGGAAGCGGCCTTTGCCCATGACTTTATCATGGCGCTGCCAGACGGCTATGATACCATTATCGGCGAAGGCGGTGCCCGGCTCTCCGGCGGAGAAAAACAGCGTATCTCCATCGCCCGTGCCCTGCTGAAGGATGCGCCGATCCTTATTCTCGATGAGGCGACCTCCGCCCTTGATACCGAATCTGAAAGAGAGGTACAGAAGGCGCTGGATAACCTGATGAGGAATCGAACAACCTTTGTTATCGCCCACCGTCTCTCCACCATCAAAAACGCCCACCGGATCATCGTCATTGAAGACGGAGAGATCGTTGAGGAAGGCACACACGACACCCTGATGGCACGGCAGGGTATCTATCAGCAACTCTACAATATTCAATATGCATAACCGATGAAGTCACCCGCTCTACATCAGCTTTTTTTTTCGGCAGGCCTTTTCTTTCTCTACCTCTGCTGTTTCTTTCTGCCGATATCCTCTTCAATAATGACCATCAGCAGTACTGGTCTGGCACTCTGCTGGCTACTCTCCGGGGAGTATAAAAAACTTCCGGCAATAGTGCGCGCCAACCGCATCACCTGGCCGCCCCTGCTACTCTTCACCATGCTTTTGATCGGTCTCTTCTACAGTACGGCAAGCTGGCAGGAGAGCCTGATGATTTTCAAGAAATATCGTGAGCTTTTCTTTTTCGTAATCGTCTTCTCCTTTTTACAGAGTACCAGGAAAAGAAGCGCCGCCACCCCGCCGTTTGTCAATACCAGATACGCCCTTATTGCCGGGATGACAACACTTATGCTGATCTCCTACGCCATGTATTTTGGCTGGGTTCCGATAGAAAAGGTAGGCTACTCGACAATTCACCATATCACCCACAGCTTTTTCATGGCGATGCTCTCCTTCTGGATTATACAGGAGTTTGTGAACAGACCGAAAAACAGGGGCACACTTCTTGATTTATTATTTCTTCTGATCTTTATTCTCGCAACAATCAATATATTTTTTATCTCCCCCGGCCGATCAGGCATGATGGTATATATCCTGCTGCTTGTTCTGGCGATAGTACAACAACTCAAGCCAAAGCAGACAGCGCTGTCGCTGCTGCTTGTCTGCGGCCTGCTTGCCGGGCTTTATTACAGCTCTGAAAATGTCGCAATCAGGGTGAATGACGCGGCGCGCGATATCCAAACCTATCGTCCAGGCGCCTCGCGCAGCTCTCTGGGGATGCGCTTTGACTGGTGGCAAAACAGCCTGAACCTTATAGAAAAAGCACCACTCACAGGGTATGGCACCGGCTCCTTTGCAACCGAGCAGAAAAGGTTGACCAAAGGGACCGCAACCAAAACCTCGGATAATCCTCATAACGAGTATCTGATGCTGGGTGTGCAGCTCGGTGTGCCGGGGATCGTTGCTTTTATCGCCTTACTGATAAGCCTTTTTCTGTTCTCCTTCTCTCTGCCCAGAGGGTCACGTAATATACTGCAAGGTACGATACTTGCCTTTGCCTGGGGCTGTCTTGCCAACTCCTGGCTGCTTGATTCCCATCCCAGCCATTTTTTTCTTATCGCAACCGCTATTCTGGTCAGTGACAAAGAGGTGAAAACAGATGATCCAGGCGGTAGTATTTGATTTTGATGGCACTTTGGTTGATACCGTCAGCGCTGATATCTTCTGCCTGAAGACTGTCCATAAGGCCTGTGGTGCCTGTTGCCCTGTGGAGGAATTTATCGATGCTGCCGTTGACATCCACTGGCTATGCATCAGTTCAGGCTGAAAAACACGCTCAGCAGATACGGCATCCGATGGGACCAGAACTTGACAGTTCTCTATCAAAACACCATGGTTGAACAAACAGTACCTTTTACAGGTGTTAACAGACTGTTGACTGCAATCAGAGATCACGACAGCAAGCTGGCCTTGATCTCAAATGCATATGATAGTGAAGACCAGTATAGAAGAATTGCACATTCAGGTCTGGCACCATATTTTAATGAGATTGTTATCTCAGGTGAGGTGGGCTATTATAAGCCGTCAACAGAAATTTTCCATTTAACCCTGCGACGCCTGGGTCTGCCTGCCGAAAAAGCTGTTTATATCGGCGACCTGGAGGAGTATGATATCAAAGGGGCAAAGGCTGCGGGAATGCAGGCAGTCCTGCTCCGCAGAAACCGTAAACCTGTATCTACTCTTGCCGATCATGTCTGTCACAGCATCAATGAACTGCAGCAATATATTGTCAAATTACTACAATAATCAAGGAGGGGAAAACATGTCGATCTTTACATACAGCGCAGCAACTCTTTATAGCCACCTGCTTTCCCGAAAAGATATCGTTGTTCTTGATGTGCGTAACAGCAAAGACTTTACCCGTTTCCATGTGGAGATGCCCTACCCTTTTGCAATGACCAATATCTCCTATTTTGACTTTATGGAACTTGAAGAGGAGAGTGTGCAGAAGGTACGGGAATTTGCCGGAAAACGGCCGATCCATATCATCTGTGCCAAAGAGGGCTCGGCAAAATATGTCGCTGAAATTCTTGATCGCCATAAACTGCAGGGTATCGGTTATCTTGAAGGAGGAATAAAATCCTGGGGTAATCTGCTTGTCCCGGTACTGCTTCAGGAGGAGGAAGAGTATAAACTCTACCAGTTTATCCGTCCTGCCAAGGCCTCCTGCTCCTACGGTCTGCTTAGCGCCGGAGAGCTGCAGCTCTTTGACCCCAGCCGTAATATCGAATTTTATCTTGATTTCGCGGTATCACACCAGGCGCGTATCGTCCGCAGCTTTGAAACCCATCTCCAGGCAGATTATATCGCCGGCAGCCGTCTTCTCGGAGCAGAACATGATGTCGAGATCATGGCCAATAGCGCCGATTTTGCTGAAGCCCGTTTTGCCTATACCGCTCTTGTCGATAATAAAAACTATGGCGAAGATAGCAGGCCGACGGTCCAGGCTATCTTCACTCCCGGCCACACGCCGGGCTCGACCTGTTATCTCATTGATGATAAATTTCTTATCAGCGGCGATACCGTATTCCTGAAATCTGTCGGCCGTCCCGATCTTGGCGGGCAGCTTGAGGCCTGGTCAGAGAGCCTTTTTGCCTCTCTGCAGAAGGTACAAAAAATGCCGGCACAGCTACAGGTTCTCCCCGGTCATTACAGCTCCTGGCAGGAAGCCAGAAGGCTCAACCCGTCCACCCTCGCCTTCCACGCCTCTATTGCCGATATTCTGGCAGATAATGCTGCCATATACGAGATTGACAACCAGACGGACTTTCTGAAGTTTATCGCTGACAATATGCGGCAGCAGCCGGACGAGTACGCAACTATACGGAAAATCAACATGGGCCGGGAAGAGGCCGATGCCGGGCAGGCGGATATCCTTGATCTCGGTAAAAATGAGTGTGCCGCCAGTGCCAGCGCAGAAAATTAAAAAAAGATTCCGCAGGCCCAACAAAAGAGAACCACTCTTCAGCTTATATTTGATGAGGATTTTACCTGCGACCACTCAGCAAGACAATCCTCACAGTAGAGCTTTACCGCGCCCTTATTCCACTCCTTGACAGTTCGCGCGTCATAGTCAACGATCCGCATACAACCGGAACAGCTAAACGATTTTTCCTTTGGTTTTTTCTTTCGTTGCAAAAATAACACAGCAATAATAACGGCAGCGACGCCACAACCTGAAGAGACCCAGCCATTTTTGAACCAGAAAAGCCCAAACCCGGCGGCAACAAGAAAGGAGCAGCAAACCGCCATCAGGATATAATCAAAAACATCCTTTCTGATCCTTTCTATCGGAATAAAATCCAGTTCTGAAGTGGGAAAGGCGCCTTCGGTAGCCACCCCTTCAATCACAATACACTCCGCTTTCAATCTCTGCTCGGAATCGAAAAAGGTATCAAAAAGTACTCTGTCTCCAGCACAAGGTTTCCTCTCTTTGGTTACAACAGAGGAGATATGAAAAAAAATCTTGCCGGAACCGTTATCGGGCTTAATAAAACCAAACCCTTTTTCATCACTCCACTGGTCAACTATACCTTTCATTAATCGCCCTGTTTTATTACGTTTATATCTTGACAGCAAAGGCTCTCAAAACCTCCTCCGCTGAACCACCACTGAGCCGGAACCCATCACTACTGCCGGCAGATTTTCTCCAGAATAGCCTTGGTTATCATATAGGTGGGCACCACACCTTCATCCCCCATCGGACCGGAAGCCAGTGTCTGGCCGCTGATCATTGGATTGTCCGAAGCGTAATACGCGTAGCGCACCTTTGTCTCCGGCGGAATATGCCGCTGGATAATCGCCGCGCTGATCGCCCGCTGATAATGCCCCCCCTCCATCTCCAGCCCGACAACCTGCCAGTCAGAGGAGTGAAACCGCTCCAGCACATCCCTGTTCTGCAATGAGGTCCCGAGTACAGTCAGCATCGGCCCGCAGTATACCGCCACATCCCGGGGAAAATCCTGCCGCCGTAAATCGTTGGCAAAGATATAGCTGTTACCGGTACCTTCCATCACATGGGAGGTGGCAAGCATAATATCGCCCTGCTTGCCGGGGAGGATGCCCGCCTTGCCCATAATGGAGATACTGCCGATATTGACCCGCTGCGGCGCACCGCCATCTTCGCCTTCCTTGAAGGGCAGCAGCAGCTCATCCATAATATCATAGGCCTGAGTGCCAAAAGCATAGTCTATCACCACCACTACCGGCTGCTCTTTTTCAAGCCGCTCCCTGTTGATTGTCAGTGCCGGATGGAGCCGGGCAAAATCGACCTGCATCAAATCAATAATATGAGCGTTTATCGCCGAACCCGACGTATCCACAAAAGAGGTATAGCCATTTTTTGCGGCATACCTTTCAACCTCCTCACCCCTTTCCCGCAACCGAAACACCATCTGGTAAATATCCGCCGGGACCTCCTCAGCCGCCAGCGCCAGTGTGCCGGCACCATAGATCAGATTACGCATCGAGTGCATATTGGCGCTTACAATATGCAGCGGACGATTGGCAAGCCCCAGCTCTTTCAGCTTATCCTTGAGCTGCAGAGCCCAGAAGGAGGCATACTTCTGATGATTGATCATATCCTGCAGAATCGGAGTAAAATAGACGCTCAAGGGCTCTCGCTGCCCGTTCCGCTCCTCAATAATTCGGTTGCCAATACCGTAGACAATAGAGAACAGACCGCTATTACTGCCCTTGTTTTTACGGCTCTGCTCCAGATATTCATAACTCCGCAGGGTCTCCTGATAGGTGCGGCCAAGGATAATGGAGAGGTTCCAGATCGCTTTCTGCAACTCCTCGCCATGAAGTTCTCTCTGGGCGCGAACAATTTTTTCCAGCTCCTGCCACTCCGCTGTCGCCTCCCCGGGACGCAGATACACCTGCTGGCAGATCTTGTTCGCCTCAATATCAAGAAAGGTGAGATGGGTCAGGATATCGTATATTTCACTCACCCCCTTGGTCAGCACAAAACAGATCTCCTGCTCGGAAACGGCATAGGAGATACGCCGCCGGCGCAGAGGCACAATCTTCTCAAAGGAGGTATCGGCAAAATTTTCCTGCCCGGTAAAGATAATCCGGGAACAGTTCTCAATTCCTCTGGGCATCCGGTCAACAACATATTCCAGCCCTCTGAGCTCACAGATTCTGGGGTTGGTCATCGACCCGTAGATTTCCGGACTCAACTGTACAAGGGCGTCAGCCAGTTTACGCCCTGTTTTCCCCGAAGGATGATAGACCCCCTGCAGGGAAAGAGAATCAGCAAGAACCTTGAACGTCCGAATGGCATGTCTTGCCTTCTGCGATTTGGAGAGTTGCTGGATCATATCTTCTTCCACCGGAAAAATATCGTTAAACCGCGCCATAATATACGCCTGAGTAATATACTGGAATCTTCATAAATCAAAGCAGTCCCTGCAGCAGGGTAATTAACTGCTCCCTTCCCTTGCCATTCAGCGACGAAAAAAGGACTCGCTCCCCGGGCCGGATGTGGTGCCCCATATCCAGCCGGCGGGCATTTTTGCCAATGGCACTGCCCGAAACCTTATCTGTTTTTGTATAGACCGCGATAATCGGGACAGCACGGCTACGCAGCCAGTCAACCAGCTGGCCATCCTGCATTTTCGGTTCATGTCGGATATCCATCAATACCACGACGCATTTCAGGTTCTGCCGCCGCTCAAGATAGCCGGTTATCAGCTCCTGCCAGGCATCCTGCATTTTTTTGGGGACCTTGGCATAGCCATATCCGGGCAGATCGACAAAGCGACAGATCTCTCCCACCTGAAAAAAATTAAGTCCCTGGGTCTTACCGGGTCTTGCCGAGGTCTTTACCATCTTCTTCCGCCTGAAAAGGGTGTTCAACAGGCTTGATTTCCCGACATTGGAGCGCCCGGCAAAGGCGATCTCCGGCAGATCATCGGCCGGCAGCTGACCCAGGCTGTGCACGCTTAATAAAAACTCCACATCAGAAAAATCCATCATCCACTCCACCCGGCACAACACTTTAGAACAGGATGCCAAAAACTTATGCCTAAATGATTTTATTCAGCGGATACTCAATAATCCCTTCCGCTCCCAGTTTTTTCAGCCGGGGAATCAGCTCACGGACAACCTCCTTGCCGACCACTGTCTCGACAGAAAACCATTTCGTATTATAGAGACTGGCAATCGTCGGCGCGTTGAGCGATGGCAGAATCGCGACAATGGCCTCCAGCCTCTCGGCAGCAACATTCATCTTGATCCCTACCACCCGGTTAGCGGCAAGAGAACCTTGCAGCAGCAGTGCCATATTCTCGATTTTTTCCCGTTTCCACGGATCTTCCCACGCCTCTTTATTGGCGATAAACTGACTGTTGGATTCCATCAGTTCATGGATAATACGCAGACCATGAGCACGGATGGTTGTCTCTGTTTCGGTAACCTCAACAACGGCATCCGCCAGACCGGAGACCACCTTTGCCTCCGTCGCCCCCCAGGAGAAATCAATTTCAACATTGATGCCCTGCTCCGCAAAAAAACGGCGGGTTACCCCGACAAGTTCGGTCGCAATTTTTTTACCTTCCAGATCCCGAATGGTTTTTATCGCTGAGTCACCCGCTACCGCGATCACCCATCTGGTCGGACGCCGGCTCACCTTGGAGTAGATCAGATCGCAGACCAGTACCACCTCCGACTGATTCTCCATCGTCCAGTCCTTGCCGGTGATCCCGGCATCAAGCATGCCGCTCTCCACATAACGCGACATCTCCTGCGGCCGGCAGATGGAGCAGTCCAGCTCCGGATCATCAATTTTCGGAAAATAATTTCTGGCAGCAGGCTTGATTCTCCAGCCGGCCTCCTCAAACAGTTCAATGGTCGCCTTTTCAAGACTGCCTTTTGGCAGCCCAAGTTTTAACAGATTCATCTATCAATTTCTCCAGATTTACCAGTTATCTGAACACTCCCCACATGTTCTGTCCCGCAGACATCAAGGCAAACAGGTCCAGATACAGAAAATAACCTACCCGCCATAGACCTCTGCCGGATCAAAAACAGGCTCGCCGCGTACCCGCAGGCTGTCACCGTCAACCGCCCGGTAAAAACAGCTTCTATGGCCGGTATGACAAGCCGCGCCACCAAGCTGCTCAACCTTGTAAATAATGGTATCGGCATCACAGTCCACAAGAATATCATGGATCTTCTGCACATGCCCGGAACTCTCACCCTTAAGCCAGAGCTGCTGCCGGGAACGGCTCCAGTAGTGCGCCTTGCCGGTGGCGAGACTCTTCTCCCAGGCATATTTATTGATATATGCCAGCATCAACACCTCCCCTGTCCTGTAATCCTGCGCTATCGCAGGCAGTAGCCCGTCCACGGATTTAGTGAAATCAAGTTGTATCATATCATCAGCTGTCCCCGGCATGCTGTTTTTTTATAAACTACGTTCGCCCTATGGCAAATAGTTGAAAAAACGAGCAGCAGAAGAGACAATATCCAGTTCATAACTCTCTGCCGCCACTCCACTTTCTCTCTTCAGATACAGTAAATGAAGAGAAGAGAATACAGACTAGACGGCAGGAAATTCTTTGTCAAGACAGAGAGAGAGTTTCTGTGAAAAGTCCGGGAAAATCTTGCGCTGGACGATTTATCCCCTATAGTAGGAACAGCAATTGACAAAACAGATACAAAAAGGAGCCTATATGCCTGAAAACAACACAGTTCTCATTACTGCCACAGGAAAACTCGATAATGGAGAGATTTTCTATATTATTCCCGATGATAAACCGATGAATATTAAACTGGGCAACAGTAACCTGCCGCCAACCCTGGAAGCGGTTATCGCTACCATGAAGCCCGGAGAGAGCCGCAAGGTGCGGGTACCGCCGGAAGAGGGGTACGGTATCAGGCAGAAAGAGCTGCTGCAGACCATTGACAGCCAGGAGATGGTGAACCGCCTCCAGCCAAAGCCCGGGATGCTTCTGTCACTGAAGGCGGAAAGAGAAGGTGAGATACAGACAATTCCGGCAACCGTCATGGAGGTTGATGGCAGTGTAATCACTGTTGATTACAATCACCCTCTGGCGGGACACCATCTCAACTATGAGATAACCCTTCTGGAAAGAAGTTAGGGTATTGCAGCGGGCCGCCGGCAACATGGCGGGAGAAGTCGTTT
>PDWI01005677.1_pt1 | contig 20789 bp, 18 predicted proteins | sample 1430891 | NCBI WGS metagenome assembly PDWI01 (sample SAMN01162508, study PRJNA174530) | Oral metagenome, whole genome shotgun sequencing project. | biome: Marine environment; feature: Marine mammal; material: Swab sample of the gingival sulcus; isolation source: swab sample of gingival sulcus... | reverse complement strand
CGATACAACACGTAGTTTTGATATCGCAGATTACGATAACACCGTTGGTTATAGCAATGATATCGAGTTTACTTACACCGACACAGGTGCAGGTTTTGACACATTGAAACTTAACCCAGCAGATAGCGTGAATCTAGATCTTGACAGCATTTCTTCAAAAACTAAAAATATTGAAGAAATTAATATGGAAGATCACACAACAGAAGGTGACAAACTCACTATTGATGTACAAGATGTACTTGATATGACAGATAGCGATAACGAATTGTTTATCAAAGGCGATAGCAACGACACCGTTGAGCTTGATAACAGCGAAGGGCAATGGCAACAAGCTCAAAGCGATAAAGAGGGTTATACAATGTACACCAATGTTGATAATGCTACTTTATATATTGATACAGATGTGAACACTTTTGTTATCTAATATTTTTAAGCGGTCAAATTTAGATTAAAAATTACAAATCCCTTTTCATTCAATAAGTGAAAAGGGATTTTTTGTTATTGGAATTATTTGGTATTGCACACACCTAATAATTCTTTAATAACTTCCAAAGGCTTCTTGTTCTGCCCCTTCTTTTTCTACAACGGGTGGAATCATATGCTCACGCGTTAAACCTAATTGTAAAGCCACTGAAATTGCGATATAGATTGATGAATATGTACCAAATGCGATACCTATTAATAATGCCAGTGAGAAACTATACAATGTTGAACCACCTAACCATAATAATGCAAGTAGTACCATTAAGGTAGTTAGCGATGTCATTAAGGTACGAGAAAGAGTTTGGCTTAACGAAATATCAATAATTTCAAGGGTGTTAGAACGGCGTACTTTGCGGAAGTTTTCACGCACTCGGTCAAACACCACAATACTGTCATTTAATGAATAACCAACCACCGATAAAATTGCCGCTACAAAGGTTAAATCAATCTCAATTTGTAAGAATGAAAAAATTCCAATAGTCACAATTACATCGTGAAATAATGCCGCAATACCACCGACTGCTAAACGCCATTCAAAACGTAATCCAACATAAATTAATAACATCGCAAGTGTGGCCAATGTTCCGTAAATTGCCCCTTCGGTTAGCTCTTTACCGACATTTGGACCAACAAACTCAACACTTTGAATTTGTGCTTTTGCGTCAATTTTTTGATGAATAATTTCAATAACTTTTGCACCAACTTTATTATCGGTTTCAGATGCAGGTAAGCGGATCATTAAGTCTTTCGTGCCACCTAAGGTTTGTACGATTGCACTTGAATAACCATTTTTATCCAATTCAGAACGCACTTTGCCCAAATCTGCCGATTGTGAGAAAGTCGTTTCAATTACCGTACCACCAGTGAAATCTAATCCCCAGTTTAGTCCTTTTGTAACAAGAACAAATAAACTTAGTGCAGTAACTAAAATAGAAAAAATATAACCTATTTTTCGATATTTCATAAAGGGTAGCAGTTTATAAGGAAGTTTTATATCTGCTACATTTTGTTGTTTTTGTGTTGTCATTTTTTGTTCCTTAACCCTTTATATCCACAGTTTTTTCACACGTTTTCCGCCATATACCCAGTTTACGAGCATTCTCGTTCCTGTTATTGCCGTAAACATTGAGATCATCACACCAAGAGAAAGTGTCACTGCAAATCCTTTAATTGGACCAGTTCCCACTGCATAAAGAATTAATGCAGTTAAAATTGTGGTTAAGTTTGAGTCAAAAATACTTGAGAATGCACCGCTGTAACCTTCACTAATCGCTTGCTGTACTGAACGACCATTACGGATTTCTTCTTTAATACGCTCGTAAATCAATACGTTAGCATCAACGGACATACCTACAGAAAGCACGATCCCCGCAATACCTGGCATTGTCAATGTTGCTCCAATTAATGACATTAAACCAATGGTTAATACCATATTTGCGAGCAATGCAGCAGCTGCAAATAATCCAAAAACTTTATAGTAAATTAAGCAGAATAAGATTGTTAAAGCTAAACCTAACATTGATGCGTTAATACCTTGCGATACGTTATCAGCTCCTAATGATGCACCAACGGTGTGTTCTTGTACAATTACGATCGGTGCGATTAATGCTCCTGAACGTAATAATACCGCTAAGTTTTGAGCCTCTGCCGAAGAATCAATCCCTGTAATTTGGAATTGGCTACCAAAACGACCTTGAATGGTTGCAACGTTAATGACTTCTTCGTGTTTGTCTAAGATAACTTTACCATTTGCGTCTTTTTTACCTGAATCTTTATATTCACGATAAAGGGTTGCCATTGGTTTTTTCAATGCACGTTTGGTGGTTTCTGCCATTAAGTTACCACCTTCGCTATCAAGTTTGATACTTACTTGCGGTAATCCACGATCGTCTTTTCCAGCCGTTGCATCAATAATATGCTCACCACCGACTTCAGCTTTACGGTAAAGTAATACAGGACGCCCTTCTTTATCTAATTTTAACTCTGAGTTAGCTGGAATAATACCTTGTGCTACTAAGCCTTGATTTGCTTCGGTATTTACTAAACGAAATTCTAAAGTAGCTGTTGCTCCCAAAATTTCTTTTGCTCGAGCGGTATCTTGCACACCTGGTAATTCAACCACGATACGATCCGCACCTTGACGTTGAATGGTTGGCTCTGATACACCTAATTCTTCAACACGTTTGCGTAAAATAGATAGATTTTGTTCAATAGCGGCACTTCTTACTTCAGCAAGCCCTGCTTGTGATTGTTGTAATAGTAATACATTTGAAGAAGGATAGGTTACTTCTAAATTATTATGCATTTTACGAATAAAACGAAAGGCTTTATCAGCAGTTTCACTCTCTGCAAAAGTAATCTCTGTTGCAAAATTTTCTGCTTTTCTTACCGCTTTATATCTTAATTTTTCTTTACGCAATTCTGTGCGTAAACTATCTTGTAGCATTTCTTGTTGTTTTGCTAAACTTGTATGCATATCGACTTCCATTAAGAAGCGAACGCCACCTAATAAGTCTAACCCACGACGCATTGGTTTACCACCAAGATCTGATAACCAGCTTGGTGTCGCAGGGGCTAAGTTTAACGCAACAGAATAGTCATTCCCTAAAACATCAGCAATTTTTTCTTTTACTGGAAGTTGTTGTTCTTCTTTTTCAAGACGAACTAAAATGGCTCCTTTATCAAGGCTAATTGCTTTTGGATTGATATTCATTGAGGATAAAACACTTTGTACATTTGACAGTGTTTCAGCCGTGGCAGAGTGCCCTCTAGTGGAAGGGCATATAATGCACCAATGGCGACCATAAAGATCACCATTAGGTTCTTCCATAAAGGAAAACGATTTAACACAATTTAATCCTGTATTAAAATGAAAAAATTAAAGTGATTTAACTGAACCTTTTGGTAAAGTTGCAATAACAAAATCACGTTTGATAGTTACTTCTGTTGTTTCATTTAATGCGATAACGATAGTATCATCTGAAACTTTAGTAATTTTTCCCATTAAGCCACCGCCTGTTAGTACTTCATCACCTTTTGAAAGACTGTTTAAAAGATCACGTTGTGCTTTTTGGCGTTTTGCCTGTGGACGATAAATCATAAAATAGAAAATCGCACCAAAAATCACTAACATTAAAATCATTTGTAAACTTTCGCCTTGCATAGGAACTCCTTTAAAATTTTAAATTAAAAAAACACTGATAAAATAACATAAAATCAGCATTTAGACGAGAAAAATATATCAAGAGGTCAAACCACTTAATCTTATTTTAAAGCATTGGTTAAAATAGTGTCTTTATTTCATAATTCAATAGTAAAAACTCAAAAAAATGAAAAATTATTTTTCTATTTATATTATTTTCAATTGCATATAATATTTAATTAAAATCAAAAGATGATTTTGCGTAGCTTTAGATAAAAATAGTAAGGTAAAATTTGTATTTGATGGTAAACTTTCAAATCAATAGATAAATGAAGTTATTCAATTAGTGAAGGATTTATCGCATTAATTAACGTAGGGGCATATCATTGCATACGCCCAATAAACAATATTATTATATAATAAGGGGTATATCAAAAAATACGCCCTTACATCTAATTATCATTAATGAAACTAAACATACAACAACAACAAGCCGTAGAATATACCCAAGGGGCGTGCTTGGTACTTGCAGGAGCAGGGTCAGGCAAAACAAGGGTTATTATCAATAAAATTGCTCACTTAATCAGTCATTGCGACTATTCTCCAAAACATATCGCAGCGGTTACTTTTACGAATAAAGCTGCTCGTGAAATGCGTGAGCGTGTCGCCCATTCAATCGGCAAAGAAAAATCCAAAGGGCTAACGATTTCCACTTTTCATACCTTAGGTTTTGATATTATTAAACGTGAATATAAATCGCTCGGTTTCAAATCTGGAATGACATTGTTTGACGATCACGATCAGATCGCTTTACTGAAACATTTATTGCCTGAAAATGTGAAGGAAGATAAAGATCTGTTAAAACAGCTTATCAGTCAAATTTCAAATTGGAAAAATAGTCTGTTGTTGCCAGAGCAAGTGATTGCACAAGCCAATGATGATCGTTCTCGTGTCTTTAGTTATTTTTATCAGCAATATCAAAATCAGTTACGTGCCTATAATGCCCTTGATTTTGATGATTTGATTATGCTTCCAACCTTGTTATTTCAGCAAAATACAGAGGTAAAACAGCGTTGGCAACAGCGAATTCAATATTTATTAGTTGATGAATATCAGGATACCAACACCAGCCAGTATGAACTCATAAAATTATTAGTCGGCGAGCAAGCGAATTTTACAGTGGTTGAAAGCCGATTTTCCGAATTTAAACGTGATTAAATTAGAGCAAAATTACCGTTCAAGTCAGCGTATTTTACATTGTGCCAATATTTTGATTGATAATAATCCGCACGTTTTTCAAAAACGCCTTTTCTCACAACTTGCACAGGGTGAAAAACTCAATGTGATTGAGGCAAAAGATGAAGAACACGAGGCAGAGCGAATTGTCGGTGAACTTATTGCACACCGTTTTTCTCGTAAAACAAAATATAAAGAATATGCGATTTTGTATCGTGGTAATCATCAATCACGTTTATTGGAAAAAATATTAATTCAAAACCGTATTCCTTATAAAATTTCTGGTGGTACATCCTTTTTCTCACGCGTTGAGATTAAGGATATGATGGCATATTTGCGTCTGTTGGTGAATCAGGATGATGATGCTGCATTTTTACGCATTGTAAATACGCCACGCCGTGAAATAGGGGCTGCAACCTTAGAAAAGCTAGGCAATTTAGCAAATGAGAAACAAGTCAGCTTATTTGAAGCTATTTTTGATTTTGATTTAATCCAACGAATCACGCCAAAGCCTTATCAAGCCTTGCAAGAGTTTGGGCGTTGGATTGTAGAATGTGCTGACCAAGCGGTGAGATCTGATCCAATTTTTGCAATAAAAGATATGCTTGCCAAAATTCAATATGAAGCTTATTTGTATGAGCAAGCTAGTACACCGAAAATGGCGGAAATGCAAAGTCGCAATGTGCAAACGTTATTTGAATGGGTGGAAGGAATGCTTAAAGGTGATGAAATCAATGATTCAATGTCACTTTCTCAAGTGGTTGCCAACCTAACATTGCGTGATATGTTGGAGCGTAGTGAAGATGATGATATGAATAACCAAGTTCAGCTGATGACGCTTCACGCATCAAAAGGATTAGAATTTCCTTATGTATTCTTAATTGGAATGGAAGAAGGATTATTACCGCATCAAACAAGTATGGATGAGGATAACGTTGAAGAAGAACGCCGTTTGGCTTATGTTGGCATCACAAGAGCCCAACAAACTTTGACTTTTTCACTGTGTAAAACACGCCGTCAATATGGTGAAATTATAAAACCAGAACCAAGTCGGTTTTTATTAGAGTTACCTCAAGATGATTTACAATGGGAAAGAGATAAACCGCCAATGACAGCACAACAAAAACAGCAAAAAGTGTCAGATAATGTTGCAAAATTAAGGGCTATATTGCAGAAAAATACAGCCTAATAGAAGACAGATTATGAAATCTATAGTAATTAATATTATAGTCGTCAAAGTTTATATCCAGTTATTAAAAACTGTGTTAGAATTTTTGAACAAAGTTTAACTAAAAAATAAATAATGAAAGAAATTAAAATTATAGATTCACATTGTCACCTTAATTCTTTAGATTATGAAACTCGTCACAAAGATGTTGATGAAGTGCTTGAGAATGCGAAACAACGAGGGGTTGCTCACGTTATTTCGGTATGTACAACTTTAACCGACTTTGAAGCAATGAAGCAGCTAACTGCACACCGTAATAATGTTTCTCTTTCTTGTGGTGTTCACCCATTAAATATTGATGATGAACCATTTGATTTGCAAAAATTAATCCATTTAGCATCAGATTCAAAAGTCGTAGCAATAGGGGAAACGGGCTTAGATTATCACTACACACCAGAAACTAAAGCCTTACAACTTGAAAATTTTGAACACCATATTAATGTTGCAAATCAATTAAATAAACCATTAATTATTCATACTCGTGCGGCAAGAAAAGATACAATGGATTTATTAGTTAGTCATAATGCTGAAAAATGTGGCGGTGTTTTACATTGTTTTACTGAAGATTATGATATGGCGAAAAAAGCCTTAGATATTGGTTTTTATATTTCTATTTCAGGTATTATTACTTTTAAGAATGCAGAAGATTTGCGAGAAGTGGTAAGAAAGTTACCGCTTGATCGTTTATTAGTTGAAACAGACTCACCTTATCTTGCTCCTATTCCCTATCGCGGTAAGCCAAATCAGCCTGCTTATGTACGAGAAGTGTGTGAATATGTTGCAGGATTAAAAGGGATTTCTGTTGAAGAATTTGCACAAATTACAACAGAAAATGTGCAAAATTTATTTAAGATAAAACCGCTTATTTAAGTGATTTTATTAATTTTTTTATTCAAAAATAAGGATAAGTTATGAGAACAATTGTTAAATATTTCTTAATGTTAGTCACTCTTTCTCTTCATATCGTTTTGGTTGGTTCAGTTAATTATGCTTTTCCAAGCTACGAAGAAACTATTGTCACTGGAATGGAAGCAAAACGTGTTGATAAAGATGGACCAATTAGTAAATCTAATCCTGCAGATGGACAAATTCGTGATGCCTATTTCATTTTTACAGAAAATCCAGTAACTAAAGAAATTATGGTGTATCGAAATGAAGATACTCGCTGGGGATTGCCTTTTTACTTTAAATTTAATTCTGCTGATGTACAAGCAAAAGCACAGGCTTATGCAAATGATAAACAATTAGTACAAGTTAAGTATTATGGCTGGCGTATTAATATGTTAAATGAATTTAGAAATATTGTTTCAATTAAGCCATTAGCAGAAGCTGAAGAAATGTCTCAACCTATATTTAGTTATATTTTATATGGGCTTTTATTTTTAACCTTTTTCTTATCTATTCAAGTTATTCGAGGCTGGTTTGATAGCAGTAAATAAAGAAAAAGTAGTAAATAATGTTAATAAATATTTTTAATTAAGATTGATTATTATTTAAAGTTTAATTATAATTTTCCTGATATTTCATAAATTCAAATGAGGAAAAACAGATGTTTAAAAAAACAACTCTTGCAATTAGTATTGCGTTAGCAAGTTCATTCGCTACAATTCCTGCTGTAGCTCAAGCAGAAGCAACTCAACAAGTTGCAACAGAAAGTGCAGTTGCATACCTTGAAGGTTATGCAAATATGGCAGATGTCCTTTATACAAGAAGTTATGAAGATGCACTTCGTTTACAAAAAGCAATTAAAGAATTTGTAAAAAAACCAACTGCAAAATCATTAGAAAATGCTAAAAAAGTATGGTTAAAAACGCGTGAAACTTACGGCATAACTGAAGCATTACGTTTATCAAATGGTCCTATTGATGCTGAAGAAGGCTGGATTGCAGAAGCTTATGGTGCTTTAGAAGGTCAAATTAATGCTTGGCCATTAGATGAAAATATGATTGACTACACAATTGATGCAGAAGGTAAAAAAACATCGGGTAACATTATTGATTCTAAAGGTAAATTCACACCTGCAGCGGCAGAAGGTGAAGAATCTAAAGGTGTTGATGTAGATAAAATCACTGTTAAAACAATCACTGATTTAAATGAAAACGGTGGTGAAGCAAATGTAGCGTCAGGCTGGCACGCAATTGAATTCTTACTATGGGGTCAAGACCAAGACTATAGTAACTTTGTTGCAGATAAAGTAACAAATGGTGCAATGACAGCTGGACAACGTCCATTAACAGACTTTACTACAGATAAATTTGCTAAACGTCGTTTAGACTACCTACTTGCTTCTGCAGATAAATTAGTAGCAGATTTAGACTTAGTGAAAAGTGCTTGGGATAAACAAGTTAAAGGAACTAAAGGTTTATACCGTGCTGCATTATTAGGTAAATTAACAGGTAAAGATGCAGAGAAAAATATCGACTCTAAAGAAGCATTAAAACAAATCTTTGGTGGTTTAGGTATGTTCATTAAATCAGAGTTAGCAAATGAACGTATTGCGGTTGCTGTATTAACACCATCTGAAGAAGATGAGCATTCTTGTTTCTCTGATAACACACACCGTGATATTGATACTAACTACAAAGGTTTTAAATACTTATTAACAGGTAATGTTGAAGGTGAAAAACTTGGTTTCAACTTATTAAGCAAAGTTTCACCAACTGAACGTAAAGAGATTGAAGGCTTAATGGCTAAAATTGAAGAGCGTATTGCTAAAGTAAATAAATTAGCAGAAACTAAAATGCACTTCGATTATCAAATTCACCCAGAAAATAAAGAAGAAAACAAAAATATTATTGCTCTGAAAAACGATCTACGCAGATTGGGTGATAAAATGATTTTAGTTGCTAAAGCAATGGGCATTTCTTTAACTGAAGAAGATGTTACAGATTCAGAAGAAACTAAACTATAATTTGCTGATAATCAAAAAATAGTTAATCAAAACTGATAATTATTATTAAAAGCAGTACAATCTACAGGGTTGTACTGCTTTTTTACTTGTAGGTATTCTTGCAGGATAAAATCATACTTTAATTTAATCCACCGTAACATTTAAACTATTTCGTTATTATTAAAAATTAATAGGGTTATATATGCTTTCAAATTATTATCATCCTTTATTTCTAATGGTGAGTATTAGCTTAGGATTTGTAACAAATAGCATTGCTCAAAAACCAGAGATTGATCCTGAATTATTAAAGCCTGTGGTTAATCGTGATGTAATAGAAAAAAATCCATCACGCTGGTTTGAAACAAGGGACAAATATAATCACTTTCCTTTTATCAGACCTGTAACAGGAATGACTTATGAGGAGCAAGACTTATTCACAATAGGGCGTTCTTTTTTTAGTATTCCTTGGGTTGCAGCACCAAGTGCAACAACAGCACGAGATGGTTTAGGTCCATTATTTAGTGCGAATACCTGTACAAGTTGTCACGGAAAACGAAATTTTGGAACAATAAAAAATGAACAAGGTCACATTAATCGCGGATTAGCTTTTAAAACAGTAGATCTTTCAAAGTATTATATTTTTGGTAAAACAATGTTACCTCAATATACCGATCCAGTTTATGGTAGCCAGATTTCTATTAATGGAAATTCTGGTGCTGATTTTGAAGCAACACCTCATATTGAATTTGAGTATAAGATTGCGACTTTAAAAGATGGTACTAAAATTAAATTAAAAAAACCAATTCCATCATTAAAAGATCTTAATTATGGATCTTTAGGTGAGAAAACACATTTAAGTTTAAGAATGTCACCTATGCTCGCAGGGTTAGGATTAGTTGAAGCATTAACAGATGAACAGATTTTAGCAAATGCAGATCCTGATGATAATGATAATAATGGTATTTCAGGTCGTGTGAACTGGGTTTATCATCCTTATACAGAAAAGAAAGAAGTTGGACGGTTTGGCTTAAAAGCACAGGCATCGAGTTTAGCAATGCAGGCATCTGATGCTGCATTAAATGATATGGGATTGATTAGTTCATTCTTTCCTAAGGAAAATTGTACTAAATTCCAAATAAAATGTTTAACCGCACCTGTAGGAAGACCTTCTCCTGAAGGACTTTTAGATTTACCTGATTTACGTTTAAAAGGAATTGCTTTTTTTGTCGCACATTTAAAAGCACCAAAAAAACAGCCTAAAGATAAATTTGTAGAAGGGCGTAAATTATTTAATATGTTGGGCTGTACGTCTTGTCATAAACCAAATTGGAAAACACCAACAGGTATTGAGTTTGAACCTTATTCAGATTTCTTATTACACGATATGGGAGATGGATTAGCAGATAAACGTAATGAATTTTCAGCACAAGGTTATGAGTGGCGAACACAGCCATTATGGGGGCTAGGGTCAAAACTAAAAGCAGGTTTAGCATTGCTTCACGATGGTCGTGCTGATAATATTACGGAAGCTGTTTTATGGCACGATGGTGAGGCTGAAGCAATGAGAGAAAGATTTAGATCTTTACCAAAAGAACACCGAGAAAAACTTCTAGAATTTTTGGAGAATTTATAATGAACAACTATATGGTAAAAAATATGAAAACAAGTATTGGCATTTTACTATGCCTAACACCAACGATGTTATTTGCAAATAATATTGAAAAGGAAACCGCTATTTTAGGATCTATTTATGATAATGTGATTCTAAAAGATGCTAAAGAAACTAAACAATCTTGTGATATATTTTTAAATGATTTATCAAAAAAACAATCTCAAGCTCGTTATCAGGAAGATTTTAAAAATATTGTATTTGGATGGAAAAAAGTAGAAGCAAATTATGTGGCTTCTGCAATGGATGATTCTATGATAGATATACCTTTTTATTTAGATACTTTTCATTTAGGCAATGAAAACGTATCTAAAAGTATTTTGCGTATTTTAAACAGTGATCAATCACCACAAATTGGTTTATTTAAAAATTCTTATAACTCATTTACAGCATTAGAAACTATTTTATATACCGAAGGAAATTGGACAGACAGACGTGAAGCATTTGCTAAAAAAATAGTCTCTTCAATTTGTAGCAATATTAATGATATTTATGATTTCTATGCAAAAAACAAATCTCAATTTATTGAAAATGCAGATAAATCTATTGGGATGATGATTAATAAACTTGCTAATCAATCTTTTAAATTAAAAGATTGGCGATTAGGAGATCCTGCTGGATTAACATTAAAATATAAAAATAAACCAGATGAATCACGCTCAGAATATCCATTAAGTAAGTTAAGCCTTGCTGTAAATTTAGAAATTATCAAAGCACAGCAAGCATTAATTGGTAAGCAGTCTTATGATAATTTTGCAACTTTACTAAAACTACGAGGTATTAATGAAGCTACGGATGTTGTTAATATGCAATTAGAAAAAGTGGCAAAAGAGATGAAAAATCTAACCGCCTTTGATCCAGATAAAATTAAGCCTATTATGTCTGAACTACAAGGTTTACATTTAAGTTATTACACAACAATTTTAAGTCAATTACCAGTTGAAGGTAAAATTCTGGAAGCGGATGGAGATTAGATCTTAATTTCTATTTATGGATATAGGATATAAAATGGATATAATTCAAGATTATTTTTTAAATCCATCTCAAAGAGTGTACTGGCTTTATTTAATTAGTACACTCTGCGTGATTTTAGTCTATGTACTTTTTGTGTATTTAGCAAGCGGTCAGCTTATTCTAAAAAAAGCGGATATTAAAGATGGTTTAAAAAATTATTGGCTACATCCAAGTTCAGTATTAGATTATATCTATTTTATTTTAAATACGTTAATTAAGGTGTTTATTCTAGCACCTCTTTTAATTTCAGCTAAAGAAATTTCTTTATGGATTTTTAAGGGTTTAATGATGATTAAGCCTGATATGATGTATCAAATAGAACTACCAAAATCTATAGTTATTGCACTTTATTCCTTAACGTTGTTTATTGTTAGTGATTTTACACGTTATTGGTTACATCGCTGGTTACATACTATTCCTTATTTATGGGCTTTTCATAAAGTACATCATAGTTGTGAAGTGCTAAATCCAATTTCTTTTTATCGAGTACATCCTATTGAGAATTTTCTTTTTGGGTTGCGTTATTCTATCTCTACGGGTTTTGTCACAGGGATTTTCCTTTGGTTGTTTGGAAGTCAATTAGGGATTTGGACAATTATTGGTTGTAACGCATTTATCTTTGTTTTTTTACTATTAGGAGCAAATTTAAGACATTCACATATTTATCTTTATTATCCTGCTTTTATTGAGCGGATTTTTATTTCACCTGCACAGCATCAATTACATCATACATCCAGATATGCAAATAAGAATTTTGGGGGATATTTAGGTATTTGGGATACTATCTTTGGTTCTTGGCAGGCTGCTGCATCTATTGATAAACCGCAAAAATTTGGTTTTTCAAATAGAATGGCACAACCTTATAAAACACTGGGTGGATTACTTTATCAACCTTTTCTAGATATCGTAAAGATTAGGAAAAAACATTATGAAAAACGTAACAAAAAATAATAATAAGCGTTTACTAAACAAAGCTACACTTTTTTTAGTAACACTCACTTCGCTTTCATTAAATAATGCTTATGCATTATCTGAGAAAGCACAGCAAGCTGTAGAGCAAGATAAGTTGGCATTAGAGAAAATAGAACTTGGAAAAAAACTTTATTTTGATACCGCTTTATCTTTAAATGGTACATTGTCTTGTGCAGTTTGCCATTCACCTACAACAGGTTTTGTTGATATGCGTTCTTATAAAAAAGGAGCTATTGTTGCATTAGGTGATGATGGACATTCTCGTGGTGATCGTAATGTTCCAACTGCTGGTTATGCTTCATTCTCACCTTCTTTCCATTTTGATAAAAAACAAAAAGAATGGACAGGTGGACAATTCTGGGATGGACGAGCGGATACACTTGCTGATCAAGCTGGTGGGCCACCATTAAATCCTGTTGAAATGAATATGCCAAATAAGCAAGCGGTAATCGACAGATTAAAAGAAAAACCATTCTATCAAGAATACTTTAAAAAATTCTATGGTAAGGAGATTTTTGAAAATACAGATAAAGCTTATGCTGCAATGACTGATGCGATTGAAGTATTTGAAAAAAGCAGTACTTTCAGCCCATTTGATTCTAAATATGACAGATATTTAAAAGGTGAATATGAGTTGGATGTTTTAGAAGATTTAGGAATGACATTATTCTTCTCAAATAATAATGTTAGCTGTGCAAATTGTCATAAATTATTTCCAGAGGGAAATAAGCAAGAAACTTTTACAAATTTCCAATATCGTAATATTGGTACACCAAAAAATCTTGAATTAATAGAGATGAATAAATTAGGTGATGATTATGTTGATCTCGGTTTAGCGAATAATCCAAAACTTAAAGATGAACCTAATTTAAAACAACTTGAAGGTAAGTTTAAAACACCATCTTTGCGTAATGTTGCAGTAACAGGACCTTATATGCATAATGGTGTATTTAAACATCTTAAAACTGTTGTTGAGTTTTATGATAAATATAATAATAGTGAGCGAGTTTTAAATCCAGAAACAGGTAAGCCTTGGGGAGATGCCGAAGTGCCTGATACCATTGATATGGATGATTTAAGAGCGAAGAAACTTTCTGATCGTAAAGTTGATGCTATTGTTGCCTTTATGAAAATGCTAACAGATAAACGCTATGAACCAATGTTAGAAAAATTGAATAAAGAAGAAACCTTATTTTGGCAAGAGAAAAACCAACAACAGCAGAAAAATAAATAATAAGGAGCAAAAATGAAACCAGAAATTAATATTCTTTTTGTGTGTCTTGGGAATATTTGTCGCTCACCAATGGCTGAATATTTGATGAGAGAGAAAATCAAGCAGGCAAAACTTGATAATGTTATTTTTACGGACAGTGCTGGTACATCAGGCTGGCACGATGGTGAGGATATGCATAAAAGAACGAAAGAAGTTTTAATTCAAAAAGGTATTGATGCTTCTGGTTTTATGAGCCGAAAAGTCACAGTCAAAGATTGGGATATGTTTGACTATATTATTGCAATGGATAACAATAATTTAGGTGAACTAGAGTTTTTGTTTGGTAAAAATGTAGAAAGAGTATTTAATATTGCTTCTCTTTGTCCCGGGCTTACTTATGATCATATTCCAGATCCTTGGATTACTAATAAGTTTGAAGAAACTTATCAGTTATTGGATCAGTGCTGTGATAAATTGCTTGAGAAGGTTAAAGCTAAATTATAAGTGATTTAGCAAATAAACAAGCGGTATGATTTTTATCCTATTTTACAAAAAAGAGAGAAAATCATACCGCTTATTTTATGGGTAATAAACGAATTAGCCTTTATATTTTTTAAATACTAAACACGCGTTTGTACCGCCAAATCCAAAACTATTAGACATAACTGTTGTTAATTCTTTTTCTTGGTATTCAGTGATAATATTTAATCCTTTTGCTCTTTCATCTAAATTTTCAATATTAATACTTGGTGCAATAAATTTATTATCAAGCATTAACAGCGAATAGATTGCTTCGTGTACACCAGCTGCACCTAATGAATGCCCTGTCATTGATTTTGTTGAAGAAATTGCAGGTACTTTATCGCCAAAGAAATCTTTAATTGCTTCTAATTCTTTAATATCACCAACAGGTGTTGATGTACCGTGAACATTAATATATTCAATTTCATCTTCAACATTGGCAAGGGCTTGTTTAATACAACGCGTTGCACCTTCACCGCTTGGTGCTACCATATCATAACCATCTGATGTTGCACCGTAACCAACAATTTCAGCATAAATTTTTGCACCACGAGCTAGGGCGTGTTCTAATTCTTCAACAACGATAACGCCACCACCGCCAGAGATAACAAAACCATCACGATCTGCATCATAAGCACGAGAGGCTTTTTCTGGTGTATCATTATATTTTGTTGAAACAGCACCCATTGCATCAAATTCACAAGCAGATTCCCAAGCAAGCTCTTCACCACCACCTGCAAAAACAATATCTTGTTTGCCAAGCTGGATAAGTTCCATTGCGTGTCCAATACAGTGTGCGGAAGTTGCACAAGCAGAGCTAATACTGTAGTTTACACCTTTAATTTTAAAAGGTGTTGCTAAACAAGCAGAAACACTTGACGACATCGTTTTAGTAACGGCATAAGGTCCAATAGCTTTAATACCTCGTGGGCTTTGTGCTGCATTACAAGCGGCTAATTGCCAATGCCCTGAACCAATACCAGAGCCGATTACTAATCCAGTGCGTTCATTAGAAACTTGATCTTCTGTTAATTGTGCATCTTCAATTGCTTCTTGCATTGAAAGATAAGCATAAGCCCCACAGTCGCCCATAAAACGTAAAATTTTACGTCCAATTAACTCACTTGGATTAATTTTTAATGTGCCAGCTACTTGACTACGCATTTTCATTTCAGCAAATTCAGGCACAAATTCAATACCAGATTTACCTTTTTTTAATGAATCTAAAACTTCTTGTTTATTGTTTCCAATGCTTGAAACAATACCTAAACCAGTAATAACGACTCTTTTCATTGTTATCCTCTTTTTTTAAAAAATAGTATAGTTTTCCTTTTGCAAGAAAAACTATAAAACTTTGCGTATTTTACACTATTTTATAGATAGACTGATAAATTTTTTTTTGTTAAATTTACTCATTTGATAAAATAGAAATACAAGGTGCTAATAGATAAAATGGAAAATAAAAAACTCGCCTTTATTGGTGCTGGAAATATGGCATTTGCAATCATAAAAGGATTGATAAAAAATCAGTGTCTACCAAGTCAAATTATTGCTTGTAATAGGAGTAATCAAATTCGCCGAAATGAATTAGCTCAGTTAGGTGTAATAACTAATCTAACTAATAGAGAAGCAGTTTCTGAGGCAGATGTTATTATTTTAGCTGTAAAGCCGCAAATGATGGAGAAGGTATGTGGTGAATTTTTAGACTTGGATTTGTCAAATAAATGGATTATTTCTGTTGCAGCGGGGATTTCTATGGAACGTTTAGAGTCGTTGTTGCCTACGGCTAAAAATATCATTAGAACAATGCCAAATACACCTGCATTAATTGGTGAAGGTGTAACAGGATTATTTGCAAAAAATATTGTCAATCAATCCGCTAAAATATTTGCCGAAAACTTAATGAAAGCGGTTGGAAAATGTTATTGGGTAGAATCTGAAAATCAGCTAAATCAAATTATTGCAATTACTGGTTCAAGCCCCGCATATTTTTTTCGATTCATGGAAGTAATGCAACAATCTGCCATAAAAATGGGATTTAGTGAACAAGAAGCACGTTATCTTGTCCAATCTGTTGCACTTGGTGCAACAAAGTTAGTAGCAGAAAATTCAGATATACCTTTAAGCCAGCTTCGAGAAAATGTGACTTCTAAAGGTGGAACAACAGCAGAGGCATTAAATGTATTTAAGCATTATAATTTAGAAAAAATCGTTGATGAAGCAATGAATGCGGTTATTAAACGAGCGGAAGAAATGGAAAAATTATTATGATAAAACTATCCCCATCTCAATGGACAGCCTTTAACTTTTTTGGTTTTTTTGGCGGTTACGGTATATTTATGCCATTTTTCCCTATTTGGTTTGAATCTCATCAATATTCAAGTGAAACTATTGGTTTACTTTTCGCTTCAGGTTATGTATTTCGTTTAGTTGGCAATATGCTCATTCCACAATGGGTGAAATCACCAAGCCAGTCATTAAATACACTTCGATTACTTACCATAATAACTATTATTATTGCAGTTTTAATGGCATTATTTGCTGATTCAATGTGGATATTATTCTCACTTTTCGCTCTTTTTAACATTGTAAGTGGTGGCTCAATGACGATGTCGGAAGCAACTGCATCAACCTGGCAACAGCAAGCGGGTATTGATTATGGAAAAACGCGTTTATTTGGTTCATTAGGATTTGTTATTATTTCTATATTTAGTGGTTATTATATAGGTTGGTTTGGGGAAAAAACGATTATTTGGTTATTTGTTGGGCTTTCCATTTTCTTAATTTTAGGGCAATTATTTCGTTCACATACCCCGTTAAGAGATGATATGGTGGAATCAAATACAGATAAATCAGCCTCTAAAGTGAGCTATTTTTCTTTATTAAAAGATCCTATTATTTTAAGAATGTTGGTGGTGACGTCATTAATTCAAGCCTCTCACGTTACTTATTATACTTTTAGTACAATTTATTGGAAATCACAAGGTGTTGAACCACAGGTTTCAAGTTTGCTTTGGAGTTTATCTGTTGGTGTTGAGATGATCTTTTTCTTTGTTTCAGGTAAATTCTTTGCTAAAAAACCGATTCATCATTTAATTATTATTTCAGCAATATTCTGTATGTTACGATGGGGAATTTTTGCAACAACGGTAGATATTCCATTTCTAATATTAGCTCAAACTTTTCACGCTTTTACCTTTGGTTTAGCACATTTCGCGATGATTCGTTATATTTCAACTCAACCTGCAAATATGACAACTAAATTACAAGGGATTTATTTAGGATTAAGTAATAGTGGATTTATGGCAATTTTTGCTATTTTCTCAAGTATTACTTATGATTATTCACCGACAGCAAGTTTTCTTTTAATGGTGTTATCTGTTATTCCTGTTTTATTTATTGTCCCTAAAGACAAGAATACATTGATTAAATCTATAGCTGTTGAAAAATAAAATATAGAGGCAAATTGTATTTGCTCTAATAAATATTATTTAATAGGATAAAAAATGGACGTTCTTTCAAGTACAGACTATGTGAGAGAAATTTTACAATCAAATATTTATGATCTTGTTCAAATCACACCATTACAAAAAATGGAAAAAGTATCGGTAAGATTAAATAATAAGATCTTTATTAAACGAGAAGATCGCCAGTTCATTCATAGCTTCAAATTGCGTGGTGCTTATGCAATGATTTCATCATTATCTGATAAGCAAAAAGAGCAGGGAGTAATTGTTGCATCAACGGGAAATCACGCACATGGAGTAGCTTATGCTGCAAAACATCTTAATATTAAAGCGATTATTGTTGTGCCTAAGAATACGCCTGCTCTTAAAACTGAATTAATTAAAAGTTTTGGTGGTGAAGTGCATTTGTATGGTTCAAATATCAATGAAGCAAAACAGTACGCAAATGAGTTGGCACAAGAGTTAGGCTTAACATTAATTCCAGCTTTTGATCATACTAAAATTATAGCGGGACAAGGTACTATTGGTTTAGAACTTTTACAACAAAATGCAAATATCGATCGTATTTTTGTTCCTGTAGGGGGAGGTGGACTTGCGGCAGGTATTGCTGTATTCATAAAAAAAATGCTTCCTGAAGTAAAAGTAATAGGTGTTGAATCTAAAGATTCAGCTTGTCTTTATTCTGCATTAGAACTAGGAAAACCAGTTACATTAGAAAATATTGGATTATTCGCAGATAGTATGGCAGAAAAACGTATAGGAAATGAAACCTTTCGTTTATGTCAGAAATATTTAGATGATATTGTACTTGTTAATGCTGATGAAATTTGTACTGCGATGAAAGATATTTTTGAAAATGTAAGATCTGCACCAGAACCATCAGGAGCAGTTTCTTTAGCGGGATTAAAAAAATATGTGGCTAAACATCATATTCAAAATGAAAATCTAACTTGTATTCTTTCAGGGGCAAATTTGAATTTTCATACTTTGCGTTATGTGTCAGAACGTTGTGAATTAGGTGAAAAACAAGAAGTTCTTTTGGCGGTGACTATTCCAGAAAAAAAAGGAAGCTTTTTAAAATTTTGTCAATTATTAGGAGAGCATATAGTAACAGAGTTTAATTATCGGCATAGTGATGATAATAAAGCTTGTATTTTTATTGGTATTCGAGTTAAAGATGAAACGGAAGTGAATCAAATTATTACACATTTAAAAAGTAATAATTGTGAAGTAATTAATTTATCCGAGGATGATGTTGCTAAAACCCATATTCGCCATATGATTGGTGGACGTAGTCCAATGCTTAAGCAAGAAACTTTATATAGCTTTGAATTTCCAGAGCAGAAAGGTGCTTTATTAAAATTCTTACAAACACTAGGCAATTATTGGGATATTTCATTATTCCATTATCGTACTCACGGGGTAGATTATGGTGATATTCTTGTTGCTTTTGTATTAGATGAAAATGATAAAGTTTTATTTAGTAAACATTTAGATGTACTTGGCTATCCTTATAAAAATGTAACGGATAGTTTAGCTTACAAATATTTTTTAAAGTAATAAAATTTACATTAAATGGGCTAGGCTAAAAAGTTTTTTTGGTATAGAATAAAAAATACCTTGCTACCAATAGTAGCAAGGCTTAAAAAATTAAACCTTAAGGTTTAAAATATACAGGAAGTGAAATGAGCAATTTTCATTGCTCTAGCTTAGTTTCCTAAGCCAATATGCAAACACAACATCGCACTTAAATAAATAAAACTTATCTAAGTACGCATACTGCATATTTTAAGGATGTTGTTTACATAAAGCAACTAACATTTTTTTATCTTTCAAATAAGAAATAATAATGAATAGAAAACTTCCACCTCTTAATGCCTTAAAAACATTTGTTTCAGCAGCAAAACATTTGAATTTTACTAAGGCGGCAGATGAATTATTTGTTACTCAAGCAGCAGTGAGTCATCAGATAAAATTACTTGAAGACTTTTTAGGAGTCCCTCTTTTTTATCGCCGTAATCGTTTATTAGAATTAACAGAAGTTGGGTTACAATATTTTGAAGATATTCAACCTGTTCTTGCTCAAATTATTGTTGCGACAGATCGAGCAAAAAAGACCAAGACTCGTCATACTTTAACTATTAGTGTGCCACAAACCTTTGGTATTCACTGGTTAGTGCCACGTTTAAATGATTTCCATAATAAATACCCAGATATTGAAGTTAGAATAAAAGGCGTAGATCAAGACGAAGGGAAGCTCGGTAAAGAAATTGATGTCGCCATTTATTATGGATTAGGACATTGGGAAAATCTTGAAGCAATACGTTTATCTGAAGCTCGTCTTATTATGCTTGCATCAGAAAGTTTTATTCAAGAGCATAATATTAAAGAGCCGCAAGATTTAATTGGGAAACCTTTATTACATCCAAATACCCATAATAAATGGAAAAGGATGAAAGAATATCTTAAATTAAACGATTTAGATGCGGAATCAGGTTCGGTATTTAGCCATTCATTTATGGTTTTACAAGCAGCAATGCACAATCAAGGCATTGCAATTACAAATCATTTATTAGCTCATCACGAGATAAAAGAAGGGCATTTAGTAGAGTTATTTCCAACAGAGCTTTATGATAAAAAAGCATTTTATGTTGTATATCCTCCTCAAATGGAAAAAGTTGAGAAAATTCACGACTTCATAGAATGGATTATGACAGAAATGCACGCTGAATCAGAACAATAATTTTTTCTTATTTACAAAATAAATAAAATACTTTAGACTCTCCCCTCTTGAGTTGGTTAGACAATCGCTGGTTTATTGAAGCCCTTAAATGGTTTATTTAGAAATAGATAAAACGATCTAGTGGGACAAATAGACGAGAGGAAAGTCCGAGCTACAAAGGGCAGAGTGCCAGATAACGTCTGGGAGGCGTGAGCCTACGACAAGTGCAGC
>PDWI01003828.1_pt1 | contig 20789 bp, 14 predicted proteins | sample 1430891 | NCBI WGS metagenome assembly PDWI01 (sample SAMN01162508, study PRJNA174530) | Oral metagenome, whole genome shotgun sequencing project. | biome: Marine environment; feature: Marine mammal; material: Swab sample of the gingival sulcus; isolation source: swab sample of gingival sulcus... | reverse complement strand
AAAGAAAAATAAATAAGTTTTAAGTAAAAAAAAAGGTTGTCTTAAATTTTTAAGATAACCTTTTTTTATTTTATTCAATAATTAAAATTAAATGACTATTCGTATTTATACCTAAATTATTGACTAATAAGTTATGATTTAGAATATTCAGAATTCCTGACTCGATAACACAAATAACATAGCACTGTCTTTATTCGTAAACAAAAAAATCTCTAGTTTCAGCGAAACCATATTTTTTTGTTGCATAATAGCTCCAAACATTAATTTAATTGTTATTTATAAATTGGCGAATTAAGTTTTATGAATAGTTTAGGAGTTCTGAGCTTACTAAAAAGTGACAGTTTTATGCACAATTTTCTCCTCCGACCTTAGCTGTTGGTGGGTTTATATGTTTTATTTTTTTTTACCACAAAGATTGCAAAGGTTTCTCTTTGTGTTCTTTGCGAAATCTTTGCGTTCGTTGCGGTTAGATTATTTTTATAATTACCAAAGACAAAACATTAAAAACCAAAGTATAAGAGCTGAAATCCACAGGTTTTATGTTTAAAAAAAAGGATTACTTTTTATAAACTTTAGGATGCTAGTGATTGTAAATCTTATTATTAAACGTAGGTTTATTCGTATTACCGTTAACACATTTATCAGATTATTTTGTAAAACGCTAATTACAATTTTTTACCTATAAACTTATATCCTAATCCGTTTATTTGCTCTTTAATTATTTCATCATCAATATCTTTACCCCAAATATCTACTGTATTTGCATCCTGATTAGCAACTATACGTTCTATATTTTCCAATTTACCAACATTAGTTTCTACATTGTTTTTGCAATGATTACACATCATTCCTTCAACAGTATAAGTAACATGTTGATAATTATTATTTTCTAAAGAAGAATATTCCATAATATTGTTTTTAAAATTATTATCAATTGTATTTTTATTGTTTTCGGTTGAGTTATTTTCTAAACTGCAAGAGTTAATAGTGTTTTTTCTGTATTTGTAAATATAGCCAATAGCTATTAACAGAAGCAAAATTACAGCAGATGCTATTTTAATCCATTCTGGTAATTCCATAGTATGATGTTTATTTATAATTTGATTAACATTAAACCATTCCTGAGGTAGGGCAATATTTATTATTGTTCCAAAGGCAAAAGCTCCAAATATTATTGTGGATAAGTATGATACTAATGTTTTAGTACCAAAAACTTTTTTCATTACAGTTATTGTAGCTGCATTAGTAGCAGGTCCTGCCATTAGTAAGATAAGAGCTGCGCCCGGTGATAATCCTTTCAGCATAAGTACTGCAGCTATTGGAACCGAACCTGTTGCGCATAAATATAATGGAACTGATGCCACTAATACTAAAAGCATACTTAAAAATGGAGTATTGATATAACGTTCAAAAAAATCGTTAGGTAAAATAACACTCAATAAAGCAGCTATTGCTATGCCTATAAGCAACCATTTGGCAATATCCATCAAAAAATCATGAAAACCATATTTAAATAATATATATAAGCTTTTTTTGAAACTAATATGTTTTTTTGTTTTATTATTATTTTTTGTTGTAGTAAATTCAGATTCAATTTCAGGTTTTTTTTCTAATAAGTTTGTAATAAGTCCTCCGATTAATCCTGTAACTAAAGCAACAATAACTCTAATTATGGCAAAAGGAATTCCTAATAGAGAATAAGTTACTAATATGCTGTCGATACCTGTTTGTGGTGTCGATATGAAAAAAGATACACTGGCTCCTTTAGATGCTCCGTTTTTATAAAATGACACTCCCGTAGGTATTACTCCACACGAGCATAATGGCAAAGGAATTCCTAATATAGCAGCATTAATTACCGATTTGAAATTATTTTGCCCCATATATTTTGTAATCCAACGCTGAGGAAACCAAGCTCTTAAAATTCCTGCAAAAAATAAACCCAATAATAAATAAGGCGACATTGCAGTAAATAATGTATATAATTCGGCTATATAGTTGTTTATTATTTCTGTCATTTTTAAAATTTATACAAACTAAATAAAAATAATTTAATTGTGAAAGTATTAGTTAATATTTATTCTAAATAAGTAAATTAATTTCAAAATAGAATGTGTTTTTTAGATATTTTTTGGTTATTGTTTTTATACTTTGTATTATTGTATAATTAAATAGTATAAATGCTTATTATTTCGTTTTTGCAAATAGATTTCACTCTATTTTATTAAAAAAATACCTATTATTAATTTATCATGATAAAAAATTATGGACATTAAAATAGCTTATTCTAATAATAGTGAAACAAATAAAATATTGGATGATATAAAGGAACAAATAGGTAAATTTAAACCAAAGTTTATTTTGTTTTTTATTAATTATTCATTGGATTATGAGACTATAAATAAGGAACTAGGAAAAATGTTTCCTAATGTGCCTGAAATTATAGGATGTGTTTCGGGAATAGAATTTTGTAATGGTAATGTTTATGATAATTCATTGGTAATGATGGCTTTATCTGATAAGGTTATAATAAAAAGTAAATCAGCAATAATAAAAAATATTTCAAGTGATTATTTGTCGGTAGACAATGCCTTAGCGGAGTTGGAAAATTATTTTGATTATTCTATAGAACAATTGCCACCACATAAATATTTTGGTATATTATTAATGGATGGTTTGGTTCAATATGAAGATTTTATTAATAGGCAATTGCAAAAGAAAACTAACATTGAATTTGTTGGCGGTTTATCTTCCGATTATTTTAAATATAAAGAAACTTCAATATTTGTAAATGGAGAAAAGTATAATAATGTTGCCGTTTTTGTTATTTTAGAAAGTGCGGTTAATTTTAATATATTTAAAACACAAGCATTTAAATCAATTAGAGGAACTGTGGAAATTACAAAAATGGGCAATGATGAAAAAACAGTTGTTGAACTAAATAATAAACCCGCAGCAAAAGAATTAGCCCGTATATTTAATTTAACCGAAGAAGAACTTAAAAATAATATATATGATTATTCTGTTGGACTAGAATTGCAGGATGATTTTTTTGTGAAGTCTATTCAAAAAATAGAGGGTAATTCTGTTATTTTTTGGTCTAATGTATATGAAGGAGTAACTTTAAATTTATTTAAAAATCAAGATATTTTATCTAAAACCTTGCAAGATTTAAATTCTAACTTAGGGGATGTAGAAAATATAGCAGCTATAATTAATTTTGATTGTTTAGGAAGAGTAAAAAATTTAAAAAAAAGAAATGCAATTACTGATTATGCTGCTATTTTAAAAGATATTCCAAATATTGGATTTGGAACATATGGCGAATGTTATATAGGTCATTTTAATCAAAGTTCGGTAATGTTAGTGTTAAAAACAAAATAATTTTAGATTGGTATTTTATAATTTAATATTATCTTTGCTCATCTAAAATAATAAAAGATGGAATATATAGTATCGGCACGAAAATATCGCCCTTCTACATTTGAAACTGTAGTTGGTCAGCAAAGTATTACTTCAACACTTAAAAATGCAATAAAATCAGATAGATTAGCACATGCTTATTTATTTTGTGGTCCGCGAGGAGTAGGGAAAACAACATGTGCACGTATTTTTGCAAAAACTATAAATTGTAGTAATTTAAATGAAAATTACGAAGCTTGTAATCAATGCGATAGTTGTAAAGGATTTAACGAAAATCGCTCGTATAATATACATGAATTAGATGCAGCATCAAATAACTCTGTTGAAGATATTCGTAAACTTACAGAGCAAGTTCGTACAGCTCCTCAGGTAGGTAAATATAGTGTGTATATTATAGATGAGGTTCATATGTTGTCTAATGCAGCTTTTAATGCTTTCTTAAAAACATTAGAGGAGCCTCCTAAATATGCTATTTTTATTTTAGCTACTACCGAAAAACATAAAATATTACCTACAATATTATCTCGTTGCCAAATATTTGACTTTAACAGAATAACAGTAAATGATGCTATAAATCATCTTCAGTATGTGGCAGATAATGAAGATGTAAAAGCCGAAAGAGAAGCACTTTCAATTATAGCACAAAAGGCTGATGGTGCAATGCGGGATGCATTATCCATTTTTGACCAGATTGTTGCTTTTAGTGGAAATAATATAACTTATCAACAAACAATTGATAATCTTAATGTTCTTGATTATGATTATTATTTTAGATTGGTTGATTCTTTTTTAGATGAAGATACAGCTCTTTCACTTTTAATATTAGACGAAATATTAAAAAAAGGCTTTGATGCTCATCATTTGATAAATGGTCTTAGTGCTCATTTTCGAGACCTTATGATGTGTAAAGATGTTTCTACAACCGAATTATTGGACGTTAGTGATAGTATTCGTGAAAAATATGGAGAACAATCTCAAAAATGTTCTATTCCGTTTTTGATTGATGCTTTGGATTATACCACACGTTGCGACTTGAATTTTAAAATTGCAAATGATAAACGATTACATGTTGAATTTACGTTATTAAAACTAGCTCGTCTGTTAGAGGAATTGCGAAAAAAGTAGCAAAAAAGGCTAAGCAAAATAGCGGTTCCGATAAATCAAAAAATATTGGTGCTCAGCCATCGGTGAAAAAATCCGACAATTCCGTAAATAAAACAGAACTTAAACAATTATCAACAATCTCTATTAAAAGTGGAGTGAGAAAAACTTATGTTTCTGAAAAAAAACAAGATGTTAGTTATAATCATGATTGGAATGAGAGTTTTTCTGATGATGAATTAACTAAGGTATGGTTGGAATTTGCCGGAAGTATTAAAGATGAAAATAAGCGCCTTTATAGCATAATTATTAATTATAAGCCCGTTATAGAACAAGATAACAAACTTAAAATCTTGGTAATTAATGAAATGCAAATTGTAGAACTTCAAAAAGAGAAAAATAAAATATTATCTTTTTTGCGTAGTCGATTGAAGAATGCAAAAATTGATTATGATGTTTATTTGAATGTAGAGCAAAATAATAATACAGAAAAAGTTTTTACTGCTGTCGATAAATTTAAGCAAATGTCAGAAGAATATCCGGCTCTTAAAGATTTTGCACAAAAATTCGATTTAGATATTAAATAGAGATTAATAAAAGACACTTTAATTAAGAAGCAACATTCGATGTAGTCAATAAAGACATGAGATAGAATATTGACGAATGTAGATTTTCGATTGACGAATTAAAAAATGAAGATTTTTATTTTTTAACCGCAAAGACGCAAAGGTTTTCACAAAAAAACGCAAAGTTTTTTTTGTTTTATCTCTGCTAGTTCGAGCTTCCGGCTTGTGCTCCTTGCTAGAAATGAAGACAAGAAGATTTTCGATTGACAAATTAAAGAAACAACATTCGATGTAGACAATGAAGAAATGAAGACCTAAGACGGAAGTCAGAACTTACACATTTTATGAGATACTCCCAAATAAAAACTCTTAGGCGTCTTTATATAATTCATCATCAATCACTTATCGCTAATCGCCAATGTCGAAAAGTCCGAATGATAATAGCAAATCAACATTCGTAAATCTTTAATTTTCATTATCTAAGTTTTTATCAGATATTAATTAACGATTTTTTTTTATATTTTTTCAAAATACTAATTTTTGTCATTGTTTTATACAATAAATATTCTGTTGTTTGTTGTATAAAATAATGATAAAAATAAATGTTCAATTAAATAAGAATTATCATGACAAAATTATCAAAAATCATTTACACTAAAACGGATGAAGCTCCTGCTTTGGCTACAAGTTCGTTTTTACCAATTTTAAGAGCTTTTGTTTCTAAAGCAAATATTGATGTGGAATTAAGAGATATCTCGCTTGTAGGACGCATTATTGCTAATTTTCCTGAGTATTTGAAACCGGAACAAAGAATATCTGATGATTTAAAATATCTTGGAGAGTTAACACAAAATCCAGATGCAAATATTATTAAATTACCCAATATTAGTGCTTCAATTCCTCAGTTAGAAGGAGCCATTAAAGAGTTAAACGAAAAAGGATATGCTGTGCCTCAATATCCTAAAGAAGTAACCAATGAGCAAGAAAAAGAAATAAAAACTCGTTATGCTAAAGTGTTGGGTAGTGCGGTAAATCCTGTATTGCGCGAAGGTAATTCCGACAGACGTGTAGCTGATGCAGTTAAGGAATTTGCAAAAAATAATCCTCATTCTATGGGCGATTGGAAGTCTGACTCCAAGAGCAATATAGCTCATATGGATGAAGGCGATTTCTATTCCAGTGAAAAATCGTTTGTTGCAAAATCGTCAACTGATGTAAGTATTGAGTTACATACTGACAAAGGAGAAGTAATTGTATTAAAAGAAAGTACACCTTTATTGGAAGGAGAAATAATTGATGGTTCTAAAATGAGCAAAAAATCATTGTGTGATTTTTATGCTAAGCAAATAGAAAGAGCAAAACAAGAAGATGTTCTTCTTTCGCTTCATTTAAAAGCTACAATGATGAAAGTATCTGATCCAATAATGTTTGGTCATGCCGTTAGGGTATTTTTTGCAGATGTATTTGAAAAATATTCTGACGAATTTAAACAAATAGGGATTAATGCAAATAATGGATTAGGAGATGTTTATTCTAAAATAACTCAACTTTCTACCGAAAAACAAGAAGAAATAAAAGAAGATATTTCTAATACATTCAAAAACAGACCTGAATTGGCTATGGTAAATTCCGATAAGGGAATTACTAACCTAAATGTGCCTAGTGATGTTATTATTGATGCATCTATGCCGGCTGCAATTCGTACTTCAGGTAAAATGTGGGATAAAAACGGAGAGTTGAAAGATACTTTAGCTATGATTCCCGACCGTTGTTATGCAGGTATTTATCAGGAGGTTTTTGATTTTTGTAAAAAGAACGGAGCTTTTGATGTTACTACAATGGGTAATGTATGTAACGTAGGTTTAATGGCTCAAAAAGCTGAAGAATATGGTTCGCATGATAAAACTTTTGAGATTCCTGAAGATGGTGTTGTAAAAGTTGTGTGTAGCGATGGTACATTAGCTTTCGAGCATAAAGTAGAAGCCGGTGATATTTGGCGTATGTGTCAAACAAAAGATCTTCCTGTGCGCGATTGGGTTAAATTAGCCGTTACTCGTGCTACAAATACAGGAAGTCCTGCTATTTTTTGGCTAGATGAAAATAGAGCTCACGATAAGAATGTAAAAGAAAAAGTAGAGAAATATTTAAAAGACTACGATTTAACATTTTTAGATATTCAAATTAAGAATCCTATAGATGCTATGAAATATACTTTGGAAAGAGTTAAACGTGGTGAGAATACTATTTCTGTTACAGGTAATGTTCTTCGTGACTATTTGACTGATTTATTTCCGATAATGGAATTGGGAACAAGTGCCAAGATGTTATCCATTGTTCCTTTATTGTGTGGAGGAGGCTTATATGAAACAGGAGCCGGAGGTTCTGCTCCTAAACATGTTCAACAGTTTAATCAAGAAGGTCATTTACGTTGGGATTCTATAGGTGAGTTTTTAGCTATTGCTGTATCTTTAGAGGATTTAGCTCGTAAACACGATAATAAAAAAGCTATGGTTATGGCTAAAGCTCTTAATAAAGCAAACTCTATGTTTTTATTAAATAATAGAGCACCTTCGCGTAAGGTAAATGAATTAGATAACCGAGGAAGTCAGTTTTATTTAACAATGTATTGGGCTCAGGCTCTTGCCGAACAAGAGGAGGATTTCTTATTGCAAGAACAATTTGCTTTACTTGCCGAAAAATTAGAATATAATCAAGATGCTATACTTAAAGAATTGATTGAAGCTCAAGGTAAACCAATGGATATTGGCGGATATTATTTCCCTGATGAAACATTGAAGGAAAAGGCTATGCGTCCAAGTGAAATGTTTAATAAAGCAATTAGTGAATTGTAATTTGTATTTATATAAAAATAAATAATAAAGAGAGGTTACTGTTTTTTTAGTAACCTCTTTTTTATTTAGTTATTGTTTTTCAAATTTTTTCTTAGAAAAATGTATATAAGTTTTTTGTTTTTCTTTTCGTTTGTTTTTGTAAGAAAGTTGTATGTAAATTTTATTTTTTATATTGTTTATATCATTTTTGGGAGGGATAGAGTCGGTTTTTTTGTTCATTATACTTTTAAAAGGTATAATAAACCAAATATCTTTATTGTATTTTGAAACAAATGAACCTTTTGTAAATATATTTATAGCATTACTTTGAATTTGTGTCATAGGAAACATTAGTTTGTAACCTTTTATGTATATATTACCTTCGATAGGTGCAAATTTTATGTTTTTAAATCGTTTTTTCATCAATATTTTTTTACCTATATCTTCCAGAGGTTTTAAACCTATTATATTAGCATTATTTATATTGTATTTTATAAATGCATTGGTTTCGTCCATTAATAATTTACTATTTTTTAAATCTATATTGCTATTTAGTTTTATATTTGAATCAATATTTCCAGCTATTAAAGTTGTATTTTTTAAATTTTGATTATTGAAATAATCAAATCCTTTAAAAAATTTATCTATATCAATATTTTTAGTTTTTATTGTTGCACTAATAGGCATTTGTTCATGTGAAGTAAGTTTTAACATACCTTTTGCATATATTTTACCGTTAAATACATTAAAATCAGCCTTGTTGACTAATATTTTATTAGAGTCTGTTCTGATTTGACCATGTAAATAATTAATAGTAATATTTTTTGAATATTCAAGAGTATCTAAATTGAGGTTAATGGACGGGTTAAAACTTTTTATTAATGTTTTTATTGAGTTTCTTACATTTATAACTTTAGGTTTCGAAGATGTTTTATTTTTGTTTTTAAATAAATTAATAAAATCAACCCAATTAATTTTATTTGCCATAATATTTGTAGATACATAACTGTTATTGTTTTTTTCGAACAATAAAGGAGCTATGTTTATAGCCATTCCGTTTATTTTAATGTTATCATTTGTGTTATTGTTAATAGGAACATTGATATTATATTTACCATTGTTGTTGCTTATTTGCATTTCAAAAGTATCTATAGGAATAGAAACATCCGATTTTGTAATGTAAAGTTTTGTTTTATTTATTTTAACATTAGCTTCCGATTTTTTTATTAATTCAGGAAGTGTTTTTAAGTTGCCGTTAATGTTGAGTTGACCGGTAATATAACCGTCTCCAAAAATATATTTGTTAGTTTTTAGTGTTTTATTAATTAATTTAGTAGAGCCGGAAAATTTTAGTATGCCATTTATATCATTTTTATTGTTTGCATACACATTAATATTTCCATAAATTGGAATACCTGTTTTGTTATTGAAATCTATTGTTCCATTCATAGTTTCAGGTTTAATACCCTCGCTGTCGTTTATCAGGAAATTATATTTTATATTTATATCGTAATAATCGTTTTCGTTTTTTAGTATTTTTAAAGCATTGGTTTTAAAGAAATTAACCTTTGGTAGAAAGTTCTTTAAATTTAAATTACTTATTTCAATATTACCTTTAAATAATGTATTACTAATATCTTTTGTATGTAAGTTTGCGTTTAAATATATTTTTGTAGAATCAATTAAAAAACTGGTGTTATTAAGATTTATTTCATTGGAATTTATAAAATAAAAATTAGTAATTAGATTATTTAAATTAAGAGTTTTTGATGTAATAAATTTATCTATTTTAATATTAAAATTAGGGTCGAATGTATCGTAAATATCTTTTAAAACATATTTTAATGCTTTTTTTGCTTTTGTTTCTTTTTTTCCAAATATTGATAATAATTCGCTCCAAGTTAATTCATTAGCTTTTAATGATGCTTTTGTGGTTATAGTTGGTTTACCAATAATTAAACTTTCAACATTGGTTAATTTACCATTAATCCAGTATGGATAATTATTAATAGGAGTTTCGCCAAGCAATGAAAAGTCAGATAATTCTTTATCTTTTTTTAATTCTAATTTATTAAATATAAAATTGGTATGTGATTTAGTATAGTTTAGTTTTAAGTTTGAAATTTGAAATTTAAAATCAGAATTTCGTATTATGTTTTTCAGATTTTTTAAACTCCCTTTTATATTTCCTTTAATTTTAAAGTTGCCTTTAGTGAAAACAAATTTTTTTCTGTTTCAAAAATAAATAGTAAAGTATTACCTTTTATTGTATATAATTATACAGAAGTAAATTCATTAGTTAAATTAGGACAAAATTCATTATCTGATGATTATTCCGAATTTTTTAAAAATTCTTTTGCAGAAGAAAGTAAAAGAACCGGTTGTTTTTTAATGTCGGAAAAAAATATTGAACCGGAATATACTTTAGATATTAAATTAGATACCTGCAATGTTAGTTCAAAATATCAAACCAATAGTACTGTATTATTTTTACTTATTGCATATTCCTATAATATACAGGAAATAGGTTTTGCTTCAAATACTAATTTAGTTTTAAATGTGAAATTGAAAAAAGGAGATAATTTGGTTTTTGAGAAAAAATATTCTGTAAAAAATGAACAACCGTTTATAAAAAAAGTAAATTCAACTATTTATCCTATACGCTCTGATTTTATGATAAATATGGGAGAGTCCTTATCTTTAGGAACAAAAGAGTGTATAGAACAAATAATAAGTGATATTAATAAGATAATAAAACATTAAAAATTGTTTAGTATAAACAAAAAAAAGACCAAAAGTTTTTTATATTTTTGGTCTTTTTTTATATAGAGAACTTACTTCATCTATATCGCAGATTAAAAATTAAATGGTTAATTGTTAATTTTATAAATTCCATTTAATAGCAATAGTAGGATTAGCCATAAAACCATCATTATAACTAAAATTGTTGCTTAATTCAATTTCTCCTCCAATAGAGAATTTTTTGTTAATATTATACCAAATTTGAGGTTCACTAAGGAAAACAAATTTTTTATCTTCTCCATTAATATTAAAATCTTCGCGCCAGAAATCAGCAAAACCTGTAAACGATAATTTATTCTTAAACATGTTTATAGTCCAAACAGCAGTTAATTGGTATGAGTTAAAATCTTTTCCATCATTTTCTTTTTCAAATATACGCTTATACATAGCATTAAGAGTAAGTATCTTTGAAAAGTCGGCAGAATGCATAGTGTAGCTACCACCTAATAAAGCTGCATTGTTAACAGGAAATCCAAAATATTTAGTATGTCCTAATCCGGCATTAAATTCTGCATGTAATTCAATAGGGAATTTTTTTATTTTAAAATTACGAGCTATTTCCCAATAAGCTAAAGTAGCATGATTGTAACCATTACCTTTTCCTCCGTAATTAAAATCTACAAAGAAAAAAGTACTACCAATATTATCAGGTTTAAAATACTCAATTGTAGAAGTCCAACAATTTCTATTTTCACCCATATCGTAGTGAAGCTGAATGTTTTGAGCAAAAATACTAGTTACAGAATAAAATAAAATTGCAGTAAAAAAAATTCTTTTCATTGTTTTTAATTTTAAATTTAATATTTATGTTAGTAAATCTTTTCTAATTTTTTTAGTTTTAATAAAAGCTTGTTCTTCGTTCCATTCATCTATAAGCTTCTGATTTCCCGAGAGTAGAACTTCCGGAACCTTATGCCCTTTATAGTCTGCCGGTCGGGTATATACCGGAGGCGCTAATAATCCATCCTGAAACGAATCGGTAAGTGCCGAAGTTTCGTCAGATAAAACTCCGGGAACTAATCTTATTATAGCATCTGAAATTACAGCAGCTGCAAGTTCTCCTCCTGTAAGTACATAATCTCCTATTGAAATCTCTTTTGTTATATATATATCACGAATACGCTGGTCTATTCCCTTATAATGACCGCATAAGATAATTATGTTTTTACATAAAGATAACGAATTTGCCATTTTTTGGTTAAATTGTTCTCCATCAGGGGTAACATAAATTATTTCGTCATAATCACGTTCCGATTTTAATTTATCAATTAAGTCAGCAATAGGTTGAATGGTCATTACCATTCCGGCAGCTCCTCCAAATGAATAATCATCTACTTTTTTATGTTTATTTTTTGAATAGTCACGTATATTATGACAATAAATCTCTGACAAATTATTTTCTTGTGCTCTTTTAAGTATCGAAGAACGAAAAAAATCATTTATCATCTCAGGAAATATAGTTAATATATCAATTCTCATATCTGTATTTTAAGCTGCAAAGATATATATTTTTTCTTTTTCTAAAATATTTTCTGTTTTTTATGATTTTTTTAATCACAATTAATATAATTTACATTGTATTAAAAATCAATATGTTATATTAAAATATGAGTTTTTTTATAAAAATATAAAAAAATATTCTTTAAAATAAGTTTGAGAATTTATCTAATAATATTATATTCGTACTGTAAAATAAAAAACATTTTACTTATATTTAAAAATGTATAAATAGGATACATACTGATGGAAGTTAATGAATTAAATAAAGCGGGAATGGAGCCTCAGGATAAGGCTTCAAATAATGATTCTAATAATACCGTAAATGAGTCTGAGATGCAGAAAAGTGCATCGGAAAATAAATTACAAGATATTGATAAAATTACTGATGATGTAAAATCTGATAATTTGGAAACTGATGAATCTTTAACCGAAGAATCATCAACAGATAAAGCATTAACAGAAGAAAATTCTGATGTTTCAACTTTAGAACCTGTAAATGAAGAAAATGCAGATAATAAAGAAGAAAAAACAGAAGTTGTTGTTGAAGATTCCAATAAGTCGGAAACACAAGATGACGAAGAAAATAAAGAGCCTATAAAACCAGAGGAGGTTGATATTTCAACACTTGATAAGGTCGGTATTATAGATAGAATGAGACATCTTTTAAATAATTTCAACTTAATGGTTATAAAAGATGAAGCGGAACAATTAAGAGTTGCTTTTTATAAAATATATAATGAGGAAGTTGAGGCTATTAAACAAAAATTTATCGACTCGGGAGAAAAAGAAATGAATTTTATTGCTCCTGCTGATGAATTAGAAAAAGAGTTTAAACTTTTAGTTAAAGAATTTAAAACTTTAAAATCTAATTATACAAAACAGATTGAAGCTGAAAAAGAAGTTAATTTAGCAAAAAAACTTGAAGTTATTGAAGAAATTAAAGGTCTTGTAAATAGACAAGAATCTATTAATGATACTTTTGTAGAGTTTCGTGAACTTCAGAAACGTTTTCATGAAATAGGAAATATTCCTCAGAGTAAAGTTAGAGATGTGTGGGATACTTACCATCTGCATGTTGAGAATTTCTACGATTATGTGAAAATTAACAGAGATTTACGCGACCTTGATTTAAAGAAAAATATGGAAGCTAAAATCTTGTTATGTGAAAGGGCAGAAGAATTACAAGAGGGTAAAAATGCTGTTGAAGATTTTAAAAAACTTCAAGAACTTCATGCTCGTTGGCGTGAAATAGGTCCTGTACCTAAAGATAAACGTGAAGAATTATGGCAGCGTTTTAGTCAGGCATCTTCTGTTATAAATCAACGTCATCATAAATATTATGAAAATCTTCATAATATTTTGGTTGATAATTTGAAACGTAAAACAGAACTCTGTGAAAAAGTAGAAGCTATATTGGAAGATTTGTCAACAAGCGCTCGTAGTTGGGAGAAACAAACAAAAGAAATTGTAGAAATACAAAAAGTCTGGAAAACTATAGGTTTTGCTCCTAAAAAAGAAAATACTACTATTTATGAACGTTTTAGATTAGCTTGTGATTCATTTTTCGATAAGAAAAGAGAATTTTTTAAACAATATAAAATTAATCAACAAAATAATTTAGAGAAAAAAATCAAATTATGTGAGAAGGCAGAAGCTCTTGCAGATAGTACCGAATGGCGCAAAACTACTGATATTCTTATTGCTTTACAAAAAGAGTGGAAAACAATAGGTCCGGTTCCTTATAAAGTTTCAGATTCTATATGGGCTCGGTTTAGAAAACCTTGTGATATTTTCTTTGAAAATAAGGCTAAGCATTTCCATAATATTGAAAATGTTTATGATACAAATTTAAAAGCTAAGAAAGATTTAATTCAGGAAGTAACAGATTATAAACTTAGTGAAGATAATGATTTGATTTTTAAAGATTTACAAGAGTTTCAACGTAGGTTTGCCGAAATAGGTCATGTGCCATATAAATTTAAAGATTCTATAAATAACGAATTTCGTAATGCCATAAATAAACATTTCGATAATCTTAATATGGATGAATATCATAAGAATATTGAGCGTTATAAAAATAGATTGGCAAATATGGTTGCTAATGATAAAAACGATAAAAACGATAAATTATATTCCGAACGAAATAAATTAATGAATAAATTGAAGCAAATAGAAAATGATATTACCGTTTGGGAAAATAATATTGGTTTCTTTGCTAAAAGTAAAAATTCAGAAAGTGTTTTACGCGACTTTAAACGTAAAATAGAAAACGGAAAAAGAGATATTAAGCTATTAAATGAAAAATTAAAAATGCTTAATAATTTAGATTAATAATTAATTATGTTTTACCTGAAATTTTTATGTATTTTAGGTGTTAAGAAAAAGTCCGAATTTTTATAGTTCGGACTTTTTTTGATTTATTAATTTGAGTTCGATATAATATTTTTTACTCAGCTATAATCAAGAATATCTGAAAATTAAATATTAAAAAATAATCTAATTTCAATAATTATTTTAATAATGAAAGAAATTACAAATATATTAAGTAACATTATTGATTTACAGGTAAAATCAACCGATAAATATTATTGTAAAGGTTTATTTCCTTCGGTTAGGTACAACAATACATTGAAAATTAAGCGCGAAGATGATAATATTTTCTTTACGGCATCTATTGCTTATATTCTATCTGTTTATAAAGAATTTTTTAATGATGAAGATAAGATAAAGGTAAATAATACAATTAATAATTATAAGCAATGTATTGATTTGTATATAAATAAACCGGAGAGAATGAGCTTTAATTTTTGGCAGAAAAAGCCCAATAAACATTTTCCTTATGGTAATATTTTATCAAAAATATCTAAATTTCAGTTGCCTGATGATATTGATTCTACTGCAATGATACAAATGAGTTGTAATATGCCTATTGATAAAGCAAAAATTACAAAACAATGTATTGGTAATTATGCAAATGGAAGTAGTTATCGGGTGAAAAACGGACATCCTGATATACGAAAATATAAGGCATATTCTACGTGGTTTGGTAAAAAAATGCCAATAGAACTTGATGTATGTGTGTTAAGTAATTATTTATTATGGTTAGATAAATATAATTTTAGTTTAACTGAAAACGATTGTGAAACCATAGATTTAATTAAATATGTTATAAAAGAAAAATTATATTTTAGTCACCCTTTTAGCATATCTCCTGAATATCCACGTACACCTATTATTTTGTATCATTTGGCTCGTTGTGCAGCTCGAACTAAATATTTTAAAGATGTTAAAAATGATATTGTTTTTGATATAAAAAATATAATAACATCTATCAGGAATGATTTTGAGAAGATGTACTTGCAAAGTACATTGTTGCTTTTGAATGAAAAAGTAAAACTTGATTTTAATTATGAAGATATAAATAATAAATATTCAAATGCTTATTGGTGGTATACGGCAGGACTATTGTCGGTTTATTCAAATAAAATTATAATGAGTATAGCTCCAAATAAATTATTTCATCTCAGATTTGTTTCTCAGGCTTTTAACAAAACACTGATTTTGGAAAATATGATTCTTAATAATCAGAGTTTTATTTAAAAATATCAGATAAAACTCTGATTAAAAAGCTTTATAAACAATTTTATTGAAGTAAAAAATTAATTATCTAATTCTATATTAAAATTATCATACGATTTTTTTCTCCATGCTTTTTTCTTTGTAGTAGGTGATATACCAAATAAAGGAGAGTAGGTTTTTATTATTATAGTTTTTTTATCAGGTAAAAATTCTAAAATACGTAACCAACCGTCACCGCCATTGCCGTTCCAGCCACCTCCGTCTGCTTGAGCATTGAAAAGCATTTGATGAACGAAATTACCGGCTGCATTTTTATCTTTTCTGTATCCTACATTATCTTTAAACCCTTTAAGTCCCGCTATATGACCACAAAAAACCAAATCAATATTTTTTGAAGGAAAAATAAGGTTTTCCCATAATTCTTTACCTTTAGTTATATCTTTTAATTTAGAATAATCATTGTCAATTAGTTTATTTTTATCATTCATTGATAACATATAGCTGTGAGTCAGTATAATAACTCTGTAATCGGAATATTTTTCTTGTGAAATAAGTTTTTTAGTTTGCTCAACAATTGTTTTTCTAGGATTATATTCAAGCGAAATAATAAGATATTTAACATCAAAAGGCGAAGTAAATTCATAATATGCATTTTCTAATGTTTTTTCTCCAAAAGCATTAGGCATCATTCCTGCTAAAATATTTTTTGTAGTAGGCATTTCGGATGGAACGAAAAAAGAATTAAGTTGTGAATGTCTGTTTTCGGCGGAATGATAACCATAATCATGATTTCCCGTACATAATATATATGGAACTATTGTGTCTAAAACAGAAAAGGCTTCTCGTATAGCTTTCCATTGTTGCAGACTGTTTTGATTGCCATTAATACCATCACCTTTTGTAATATTATTTTGTTGTACCAAATCACCTTCACAAAGTACAAGTTTGATATTAAGTTTTTCTTTATTTTGTTTTATCCATCGTGTCATTAATGAAAATATAGGTTGATTTTGCTCAAACTTGATATAAGTCTGAGGGTCGGGTAGTACAATCATAGACCATGAATTTTTATTGGTTAATTTTGGTTTTCCGGATTGAGAATTGGCTGTACAATAAAAACTAACCAAGGCTACTAATGTAAATATTATTTTTTTCATAACGTTGTTTTTTATGTGTTATTAATCGGATTGTTTATTGGTATAATTACCAATACAAATATAGTATTTTTTTATTTATAGATGGAATTTTTCTAAGGATATTAATAAACTAATTTAAATTCAAAAAAAACAAAGGTTAGATGTAAAAAACTAAAGATAATAAATACAGTTTATGAAAAAACACTAGCATCAGAAAGTTTATAAAAAGTAATCCTTTTTTTAGCATAAAAATCTAAGGTCTCTAACCGTTAGCCTCTGGCTTTTAGTAATTTATTTTTGGTAATTATATTGTTTTTGTATAATAAATTTATCAGACTTAAAAACATTAAATCTGTAAGATTTACAAAAACCAAGGACTAAAAGCCAATAGCTAAAGGCTTAATAATAAGCAAAGAACATATAACTAAAATCATCAAACAATATTTATTATAAAAACTTTCGGTGATAATGTAATAATTATTAAATAAAAATTTGAATATTCATTGATAATAAATAATATTGATTATTTTTGCACGATTTTTTAATGAGGATAAAATAATTATATGGGGTTTAAGGAAGAGATACAACGAAGACGTACATTTGCCATAGTTAGTCATCCTGATGCAGGAAAAACTACTTTAACTGAAAAACTATTACTTTTTGGAGGAGCCATACATGCGGCAGGAGCTGTTAAGTCTAATAAGATAAAAAAAACAGCTACATCCGATTTTATGGAGATAGAAAAACAAAGAGGTATTTCAGTAGCTACTTCTGTTATGGGATTTGAATATAGAGGTCATAAAGTAAATATATTAGACACGCCCGGTCACCAGGATTTTGCCGAAGATACATTTCGTACTTTAACGGCAGTAGATAGTGTTATAATTGTTATTGACGGAGCTAAAGGTGTTGAAAATCAAACAAAAAGATTAATGGAAGTGTGTAGGATGAGAAAAACTCCGGTTATGATTTTTGTAAATAAAATGGACCGACCAACACGCGACCCTTTTGATTTGCTTGATGAATTAGAAAATCAATTAAAGATAAATGTTCGTCCTTTGAGTTGGCCGATAAATAATAAGTCGGAGTTTTTGGGTGTATATAACATATATGAGCAAAACTTAAACTTATTTGAAGGAAATAGTCAAACAATAGGAGAAAGTATTTCGTTTGATGATATTAATAAACCCGAACTTATTGATTATATAGGCGAAGAGCCTGCCGCTCATTTACGTGACGATTTAGAATTAGTGGAGGGAGTTTATAATACTTTTGATACTCAAGAATATCTGAAAGGTGAGTTGGCTCCCGTATTTTTCGGAAGTGCTCTCAATAATTTTGGTGTTAATGAAATTTTAAATTGCTTTTTAGAGATTGCACCAACACCCCAACCGTCATACACAACAACAAGAGAGGTGAAGCCCGATGAAGATAAGTTTACGGGTTTTGTGTTTAAGATTCATGCCAATATGGACCCTAATCATCGTAACCGAATAGCTTTTGTGAAGATTTGTTCGGGAAAATTCGAGCGAAATAAAAATTATAAACATATTCGTTTGAATAAGAATTTTAAATATTCAAGTCCTACGGCATTTATGGCAGAGAAGAAATCAATTATCGACGAGGCGTTCCCCGGTGATATTGTAGGTTTGCCCGATTCCGGTAATTTTATTATTGGCGATACAATAACCGAGGGTGAAAACATTAGCTTTAAAGGCTTACCAAGTTTCTCACCCGAAATGTTTCGATATATAGAAAATGCAGACCCAATGAAATCGAAACAACTTGCAAAAGGTATAGATCAGCTTATGGATGAGGGTGTAGCTCAATTATTTACAAGTCAATTTAACGGGCGTAAGATAATTGGAACCGTGGGTGCACTTCAGTTTGAGGTGATAGAATACAGATTGCAACACGAATATAATGCAAAATGCAGATACGAACCGATAAATTTATATAAGGCTTGTTGGATAGTATCGGATAACGAAAAACAATTGAAAGAATTTAAATTACATAAAGCTCAGTATATGGCTAAAGATAAGCAGGGTAGGGATGTGTTTTTAGCTGACTCTTCATATATGTTGCAATTAGCTCAGCAAAATTATGAAGATATAAAATTTCATTTTACAAGTGAGTTTTAGAAAATAATTATAAAAAATAGTAAAATTTAAATAGTTAATATAATAAATTATTAACTCTTAATTTTAAAGTAGATAAAATAATATATAAATAATGATAACAGTATCGAATTTAAAAATTCAATTTGGGAAAAGAGTATTATTTCAAGATGTAAATTTAAAGTTTACTCAGGGTAATTGCTACGGTATAATAGGAGCTAACGGAGCCGGAAAATCTACGTTTTTGCGTATGCTAAGCGGCGATTTAGATTCCACTGCAGGGAGTGTAACCATGGGACCCGGCGAGCGTTTGTCCGTGTTAAAGCAGAACCACCATGAGTTCGATGAGTTTACAGTTCTTGATACGGTAATGATGGGGCACGAACCTTTATGGAACGTGATGAATGAGAAAAATGCTTTGTATATGAAGTCTGATTTCTCGGATGAAGACGGAGTTAGAGTTTCTGAATTAGAAGAGAAATTTGCAGAGATGAACGGTTGGAATGCCGAGAGTGATGCTTCTAATATGCTGAGCGGCTTGGGTATTGCCGAAGATAAGCATCATAATCAAATGAGTACTCTTAGCGGTAAAGAAAAAGTGAAAGTACTGTTGGCGCGTGCTTTGTTCGGAAAGCCTGATAACCTTTTATTGGATGAGCCTACTAACGACCTTGACTTAGATTCTGTTTCATGGTTGGAGAATTATTTAGCAAACTTTGATAATACCGTGTTGGTTGTTTCTCACGACCGTCACTTCCTTGATAGTATTTGTACACATACCGTAGATATCGACTTTGGTAAAGTTAAGTTATTTTCGGGTAATTATAGTTTTTGGTATCAATCAAGTCAATTGGCTTTACGCCAGCAGCAACAAGCTAATAAAAAAGCAGAGGAAAAAAGAAAAGAATTGCAGGAATTTATTGCTCGTTTTAGTGCTAATGTAGCTAAGAGTAAGCAGACTACAAGTCGTAAAAAAATGTTGGAGAAATTGAATGTAGAAGAAATTCAACCTTCTACTCGTAAATATCCTGCTATTATTTTTACTCCTGAACGCGAAGTGGGTAATACAATTCTTGAAGTTCGTAATCTAAGCTCAAGCATAGAGGGAACCACATTATTTAAAGATGTTACATTTAATGTGGAAAAAGGTGATAAAATTGTTTTTCTATCCAAAGACCCGAGAGCAATGACAGCTTTATTCGAAATTATTAACGACAATAAAAAATCCGACTCGGGTACATACCGTTGGGGACAAACAATTACTACGGCTTATCTTCCTTTGGAAAACTCTTCTTTCTTTATAGAAGATATAAGTATATTCGATTGGCTTTGTCAGTTTACTAATGATACCACCGAAGTATTTATTCGTGGTTATCTCGGTAAAATGCTGTTCTCGGGCGATGATATTTATAAAAATTGCACTGTGCTTTCAGGTGGAGAAAAAGTAAGATGTATGATTTCACGTATGATGCTTAAAAATGCTAATACAATGATTTTAGATACCCCTACTAACCACCTCGATTTGGAATCTATTCAGGCTTTTAACGAAAGATTAATACAGTTTAAAGGTGTAGTGCTGTTCTCAAGTCACGACCACGAATTTATACATACTGTTGCTAATCGTATTATTGAATTAACTCCAAACGGAATTATTGATAAACAAATGACTTATGATGATTATATTTCGGATGAGTTAGTTGCACAACGTAGAAAAGAATTATACGGGTAAAAAAA
>PDWI01003827.1_pt1 | contig 20798 bp, 14 predicted proteins | sample 1430891 | NCBI WGS metagenome assembly PDWI01 (sample SAMN01162508, study PRJNA174530) | Oral metagenome, whole genome shotgun sequencing project. | biome: Marine environment; feature: Marine mammal; material: Swab sample of the gingival sulcus; isolation source: swab sample of gingival sulcus... | reverse complement strand
AAATAAGTCGTTTTCTTAAAAAATCAAGAAAATCAATTCCCACGAGTTTGTCAGAATAAGCAAGTTTTCCGTTTTTTGAATTACTAATTGTTGTTGCTCGTCCTTCTGTTATCGTAAAATTACTATTTGTAGCAAAAGGCGGATCAATATAAACTAAGTCTATTTTTCCTTTTAAATTTCTTTTATTTAACAAAAATTGCAGTGCTTCTAAATTATCGCCCTTTACCAGTAAATTTTTCATAAATAATACCTTTTTTATAATTGATACAAAAATTCACGCAAAACTAATGCACTCATAATATTGTAATCTTTATAAATGGTTGTTAAAGATTTGTGCATTTTGTTATTCCCTTTAATGTAAAGAACTCCGTCAAGAATTGCAATTTTTACAGCTTTTACATTCTGCGTTTCAACGGTACTAATCGCATCGTTAAATTGTGCGTTTTGATGACCTCCAAAATCGGTTAAAAATTTTGCCTCTCCGATTACATATTTTCCGTTAAATCGTGCAACAAAATCAAGACCTTTGTTATGATGATAATTCAAATGTTTTTTTGCAAAATCCATCATAGCCTTATCACTTGCATCTAAAATAGCATCATCGTTATTCGATACAAATTCATCTATCGAAACAGTATTTATTCCTAATGATTTTTTATTCAGCCAATCCTTAAACATCGGAGAAATTTGCCTGTTTGTTTCTTTTGGTTCGCTACATCTTTCGTAGATTTTATCCAAACCCATTTCATACAAACGTCCGCTAATTCTGTTAATTGTTTTAGGATTTCTTTCAAGCGCGGTTTTATCTCTTTTCAAATATGCAATATAACTATCCTTGATTGGAAACAAATCTAATTTCAATAATGCTTGAATTAAATTCTTGTTATTTTGATTTTTAAACTCTTTTTCAACTTCCCTCCAAATATCTTCATCAACATCTCTAATTCCTTCCGGAATTGTAGGATATACGCGGAACAAATCATCAAGATATGAACTTTGATTTGCATATTCTATACTTAATTTTGTCCACTTATTCATTTTTATTACTTCTGATTATATATTATTTTTCCATTTTTTTGATGTTTTTCCAAGCCCTGCGAACAACCACCTAAAACCCTAATAATCAAGAAGTTACCTCACGAATATTCATTTTCACAACAACCCTACAATTAGATTATTATAAAAAAAAATACCGAAGTATTGGTATGATAATAAAATATTATTATTCGGAATCGACAGTTCGTTGCTTTTTTTGTAATTACCTAACAACAAGTACTTTCAGCAAGGCTCTCGCCCCACAAATGCCTTATTATCAGCTTATTGAAAAAAGCAACAAACTATTGTCTTATCCAGCAAAGAAGAAATTTGTTTATTCTTCTGTCATTTTAATATCTTCTTCGGGTTGCACTATTTCGGGTTTTACGGGTGCTTGGCTAAAGTCTGTACTGTTGATAATTTCAGACATTGTTGGTTGTGTACTTTCTTCTTGACGAGGGATTGATATTGTTGCTATCAAACTTAATCCGAGAATAATCAAAGCCAAAGACCAAGTTGCCTTTTCAAGAAATTTGTTTGTTTGCTGAACACCGCCAAACTGGCTTGCTCCGCTAAAACCTGATGCTAAACCTCCTCCTTTGGGATTTTGAACTAATACGATAAGAATCAGCAAAACACTGACAATCATTATTAGTACAACTGCTAAAATATACCACATATCTGTCTAATTTTTTAACTTAAATATTCTGTTTTTTTTCTTTAAGAATTTTTATTTCGCCTGCAAATAAAGTACTTTTTTCCGGATATTTCAAAATTAATTTTTCATAAGTTTCAATAGCCTTGTCGTAGTGTCCCTGTAACGAATAGATTTCAGCAATTCTTTCGGTAACAATTTCGGGGTCTTTTAGGCTGTTTTGAGACAAATCGCCCAAATTTTCGGGTTCTTTTTTTCTGTCTAATGTTGGTTTTTCTTTCAAAAATTTATCTACTAATTCGTCCGAATTTACTTTTTCTTCTTTTCTTTTTTTCAGTCTTTCCAAAACCAAATCGGCTGCGGTTTTGGGTTCTGAACTTGTTTTTTCCTCTTTTTCTTCAACTACTTTTACCTCTTCTTTCGGTATTTCTATTTCAAAATCAACTTCCTTATTTTCTTTTATTTCGGGTTTAATTTTTTCTTCGGGTTGCTCAATTTCAAACTCTACGGTTTTGGGAGTTGGCTCAGTTTTGGGTTCTGAGGTCTGTTCTACTTTCGCCTCAACCTTCGGTTCGGTTTTAGGTTGTTCTACTTCTGTTTTTTTCTTAGATGTAGTTTTTAGACGTGCCAAAATTTTATCGGCGGCGCTCAACCCTTTGTTTTCGTCCGCAATATTCTTTTGTGCAGGTTGTTCCGTTTTTTGTTCAACTTTTTGTTCGGGTTGTTTTTTCTCGATTTTTTGTTCCGAAGTTCGCTCTATTTTGGGTTCTTTAATTTCCGACGATTTCTGTTTTTCGTTGCCTTTGATATTGTTTAGTTTTCTCAATATTTTGTCGGCAGCCGAGCTGTTTGTGTCGGATTTTGTTTGAGTTTTTTCTTTTATTTTCTCGGTATCTTCTTTTTTGACATCTAATTTTTCTTTTGCCTTAGGTTGTTCTTTTTCAACTTTTTGCAATTCGTTCAATTTTGCGTCGTATTGTTTTTCTTTTCGTAATTTTTCTTCTTTCAATTTTTCTATTTTGTCCAAAATAGAATTTTCTACATCTGTATTTTTATCAGATTTTATTATTTTTTCTTTTAATTTTTCATCGGGTTTTATATTTTTTTCTACCTTTTGGTAATCTCTTCTGACCTTATTTTGGACATTTCTACTCTCAACTTTTTTCTTGTCTTCTTTTTGGTTTGGTTTATCTTTTTTTATTTTCGATAAATTTCCCAAATCTTCCGAACGCGGAACTATAAAGTTTTCCAACATCTCTTCGTGATGTTTTTTCTGTCTTCTCGTCAATTCCGGATCGGGTTTTTCGTTTTCTTTTTTTAGTTTTTCGTCGGTTCTAACTCTTTTTTCTTTTTTGTCGTCGGCAGGAGTTTTTTTGCGTTCGGGTTGTTGTTTTTGTTCTTTCTGTTGTTTTTGTTCTTTTATTTCTGTTTTTTCAACCTCTTCAACAACCGGCTCTATGCGCATTTTAGCTTTGTTAAACAACTGATTATAAAGGTTTTGCCTATCTGCCACATAAATAGAATATCTCGACATCTCTAAATTGAAGTTCTTACTTTTCACAGAGTTCAAGCCCTGTAAGTACAAAGAGTAAGTGGTTGCAAAATACGGATATTTAGATATAATATCCTTTATTTGTAAAATATCAGCTTCGGACAACTCTTTTTTTCCGTCAATAAGTGTAATTAAATCAGTTATTTGCATTTGTTTAGAATTTAATTTGTTACAAAAGTAAAAAATATTTACCAATTTACAACAGCAGCATTAAAAATATCATCAATTATTTTTTTTGAAATCGTTGTAACGAGCCCCGCTTCTACGTCTGCTAAGTTTTGTGAGTTGCTGTAATCGGCATACCACGAAAAACTTTTTTCAAAATTATTTTCCGGTTTCGTAAAATTCGTAAATTTTACGTTTACCGTAACTGTCAGCCGATTGGAAGCTGCCGTTTCGCCGGCTTGAATATCTATCGGATTTACCTGATAATCAACTATTTGTCCCTCAAAAACCATATCGCCGTTGCGTTGTTCCAAAATCATTGGAGTTTGCGACACAAATCGGTCCACCATTCCGTCGTACAAAACTTGCGACAAATCCGGATTTACAATTTCAGCAATATTGTCAAAATACGCTATACTTACGGTTTTGGCATCGCCATAATCGGCGCCCGAAAACGATAAACTATAAAACTTGCAACTTGTTGCTAAAAAAATTACCAAAAAAAATATCAAAAATCTTCTCAATGCTATATTATATTAATGTGTTGTTGAATTTTGCATTTTGTATTTATCAAAAAATAATATATTTCTGACAAAAATTTAATAAAAATCACGCCCCTTCTACCCCACTCGCTCGCTAATTTTTTATTCTATTACAAATAATAAACCAAACAAACGATTAGTTAGTTGGCTGATTTTCAGACAATTAGCACTTCATCCAAAGCCCTAACTCCCTGCGTAACAAAGATATAACTAAATTTTTAGAAACAAAAACTATTTTTACAAATAATTAACTTCATCAGATTTATTTTTTATAAAATGGCTTTAATTAAATAAAAATACTTATCTTTGTCGCACTTTTTTTTAAGGTGTAAAAGAGTTCGTTGGACAATAGGCAGCCTTGCCAATTCTTTCGCATCTAAAAAACTACATTTATTAACAAGGTAAAGCAGATGCGAAATCATTTTTTATTGTCAAGAAATCTTTAATTAGTATTCGACAAAATATTTTGTCGGTCTCCGGCTGAATTATTCAATTTTGACATTTTTTCTTGTTGATTTTAAATTTTTGATTTAAAATTTATCAAGATTTTTGTGCAAAAAAACGGCTTTTGCAATAAAAAAATAACAAAAAGTATCGACTTTCCTACAAAAAAACATTTATGAATATTTTTGATCAAGAATTACTATCGAGTGAAATAAAAAAAGCAATAGAAAAATTGGGTTTTGTAGAACCTACGCCAATTCAAGAACAGACAATTCCGTTGATTTTGAACTCAAAATCGGATTTGATAGCTTTGGCACAAACCGGAACCGGAAAAACTGCCGGATTTGGATTGCCAATTTTGCAACAAATCGACATCGACGACAAAAACGTACAGGCAATTGTACTTAGCCCTACGCGCGAATTAGCAATGCAAATAAGCAAAGACCTCGAAAGTTATTCTAAATATCAATCGGGTTTGAAAATAGCGGTAGTTTACGGCGGTGCGAACATCGAAACCCAAATTAAAAAACTAAAAAAAGGCGTGCATATTGTTGTGGGAACTCCCGGACGAACGCTTGATTTAATCAAACGTAAAGTATTAAAAATCAACAATATAAACTGGGTAGTGCTTGACGAAGCCGACGAGATGCTAAATATGGGCTTTCGCGAAGAATTGGACAATATTTTAGAAAATACGCCCGACGAAAAACAAACGCTTTTGTTCTCGGCAACTATGCCCGAAGGTGTGCGCGAAATTGCGGACAATTATTTGAAAAATCCGGAGGAAATTGCCGTTGCCCGCAGAAATATTGGGGCTGAAAACATCGAACATTTTTGCTACACGGTCAAAGCAGCAAACCGATATTTGGCGCTGAAACGAATTGCTGACTACAACCCTAATATTTACGGAATTATTTTTTGTCGAACCAGACGCGAAACCAAAGAGGTAGCAAGCAATCTGATTGAAGACGGATACAACGCCGATGCGCTACATGGCGATTTGTCGCAGGCTCAGCGCGACTACGTAATGGACAGATTTCGCACAAAACAACTGCAACTGCTGGTTGCTACGGACGTGGCAGCTCGCGGATTGGACATCGACGAATTGACACACATTATCAATTATAACCTACCGGACGATTCGGAGGTTTACATACACCGAAGCGGACGTACCGGTCGTGCCGGAAAACGCGGAATTTCGATTATTATAACGCATTCGCGCGAAGGACGAAAAATTAGAGAAATTGAGAAAATTGTAGGGAAAAAATTTGAACAGAAAAAAGTACCGCAAGGCGAAGAAATTTGCGAAAAACGACTTTACAATTTGATGGATAAAATTGAAAATATAATAGTTGATGAGAAAAAAATAGAACCTTACTTGCCTCAAATAATGAAAAAACTCGAATGGTTAGACCGCGAAGAACTGCTGAAACGCTTTGTTTATGTGGAATTTGAACGTTTTTTGGATTATTACAAAGGCGCAAAGGATTTGAACGTGTCAAAAGAAAATGTGAAAGACCGCGTCAGCAAAAGAGACAAAGACCGCAAAAAGAAAAAATATACTCGATTGTTTTTGAACATCGGCTCGGCAAACAACTTGAAAGTTCCAAACTTGCTCGGGTTGATAAATGAAGCAACCGATTCGAATAATATATCGGTCGGACACGTGGATATTCAACGAAATTTCTCATTTTTTGAGGTCGAAACCGGTACGGAAAATATTGTTATTGAGGCTTTGAACGAATTTAGATTTGGTAGCACAAGGCTAAATGTGGAAATATCAAATTCTAAATCGGAAAAGAAATCAGACCGAAAATCGAACAAAAAGAAATCAGACCGAAAATCAGACAAACGAAAAGATGATAAATCGAAATCGGATAGACGAAAAAGAGAAAGTAAAAAACCTCGCAGACGAAAAAGAAAATAATTTCTACAAATCCCCCGATTTACATCGCAGGGCAACCAACATACCATCGCTACGCGATTATAAAAATCTCGCAGGGCTTAATTGGTGCTAAATTTATAAGCGTAATTTAAACACCAAAGGTTTTAAAAATCTTTGGTGTTTGTCATAAATTTTATAGTCTTTAATAAGGAGAAAACACCCAGCCACAAACGACATAACAACCTAATAATCAAACATATACAAGAATAAAATTTTCACATAATATACCAATTTAACTTCTCGGTCCTCACCATAGCTAAGGCTATATTTGTGTGTATCAAACCGACAGCGACCTTTACCGACAATAATTTAGACTTTTCATAACGAAAAACACTGCGGATTTAAGGAATTTTAAAATATTTTTTTTTAATCCACATAGATTTTTATTTTTGTCGTAATTATTATAAATTACAAAAGGTATTAAAAATGACTGATATTTTTGAAAAATTAAAAAATAAAAAAAGTCCTTTGGGACAATATCGTGATGTAGCTCACGGTTATACAGCGTTTCCAAAATTAGAAGGTCCTATCGACCCGATAATGACTTTTAGAGGAAAAGAAGTTTTAACTTGGAGTTTGAATAGTTATTTGGGATTGGCCAATCACCCCGAAATCAGAAAAGTAGATGCCGAAGCAGCCAAAGAATGGGGCTTGGCGTATCCTATGGGAGCCCGACTTATGTCCGGCCACACAAAATATCACGAACAATTGGAACAAGAACTGGCAGATTTTGTAGGTCGTGAAAAAGCCTATTTGTTGAATTTCGGCTATCAAGGCATGGTTTCTATCATTCAGGCCTTGGTTGACAGAAACGATGTGATTGTTTACGATTCGGAATCACACGCTTGTATTTTGGACGGTTGTCAATTGCACTTCGGAAAACGTTTTGTGTATGTTCACAACGATATGGAAAGTTTGAAAAAACAATTGGAACACGCAAAAAAAGTTATCGAAAGAACCAACGGCGGTATTTTGGTTATCACCGAAGGTGTTTTTGGTATGGCGGGCGATATAGGAAAACTTGACGAAATTGTTGCTTTGAAAAAAGATTACGATTTCAGATTGTTGATAGACGACGCTCACGGTTTTGGAACAATGGGTAAAACCGGTGCCGGTACCGACGAATATTTTGGAGTTCAAAACGGAGTAGATATTTATTTCTCTACCTTTGCAAAATCAATGGCTTTGATTGGCGCTTTTGTTGCCTCCGACAAAGAAATTATTGATTATTTACAATACGTTATGCGGTCGCAAGTTTTTGCAAAATCATTGCCTATGCCAATGGTAATAGGAGCTTTGAAACGTTTGGATATGCTACGCTCTGACCCAACTCACAAAGAAAAACTTTGGACTGTCGTAAATGCTTTGCAATCGGGGCTAAAAAAAGTAGGCTTAGATATTGGTAAAACAAACTCATCAGTTACACCGGTTTACATAAAAGGACCTGCCGAATTGGCGGCAAGTATGGTTATGGAATTAAGAGAATATCACAAAATTTTCTGTTCGGTGGTAGTTTATCCGGTTGTACCAAAAGACGTTGTGATGTTCCGTTTGATTCCAACCGCTGCACACACTTTGGAACACGTAGATAGAACTATCAAGGCTTTCCAAGACATCAAAGACAAACTTGACGCGGGATATTTCAACAAACCGATAGAAGAGTTTATTGAAAAATACAATATCGTTATTGAAGATTTTTAAAATTACAACAAGTCTTTTAATCTAAAATACCACACTAATAATCAGGGCGTTACAACAATACAAATATTCAAATAACGCCCTGATTTTCAATTTATTACACAGACGTATTCAGAAAATACAAATCCCCCTATTTACATCAAGGACTAAAAAAATATCATCGCTACGCGATTGAGGTAACTCCCGTGCTATATTTATAGCCCCGTATGAAATGGAATGCGGGGAAAACAATAAAACCCGTTTTTTGATGTTTTTTTACAAAAAACAAGACTTTCTAAGTTAAAAACAAATTGTAAGTTACCGATTATTTGAACATTAACATTTTCTGAATGCGCCTACACAACAAAAAATTATTAGTTATTGTAATAACCCAAAAAAAAACCGACGTTAAGTCGGTTTTTTTCATTTATTCTTTTAACATTTTAATTTTGATTTTTTTCTTTTTGGTCAATGCTAATGTTCTTGGTTTGTAACCTTTTTTACTAATTTCAATTGTAACCGCATCAGCAGGAGCAGTAAAATTGAATTTTCCGTTACCATCTGTTGATACAGTTTCCAAAACGTGTCCACTGTTGTCCAAAACTTTTATAGTAGCCAATCCGATAGGATCATTACCTTTTTTTGTAGAGACTTTACCTTTGTATTCTGTTTGTCCCATTGCAAAACCAGCTGTCAATAAAACAACTGTAAAAACCATTAAAAACTTTTTCATAATTTCTGTATTAAAATTCACTCCAAAGATAACAAAATAGAAACTAAAAAAAAACTTTTTATGATTTTTTTAGTTTCTATTTTATTTTTTATAAAAATATAAATCCATTGGAGCTTTCGTTACGAAAACCACAAATGCCTGTCAGTAAAGATAAGCGTAGCTAACCGTTCTTAGCTTTACCGACAAGCAATTAAACTTTGTTTAAACAAAATATTCGGATTTAAGGCAACAACAAAATACGTTTTGTCGATATTCCTTTTTCGTTATACACATTAATAATATATGTACCTTTTGGATATTTTTTCAAATCAATTGTAGTTTGTTTTCCTTTTATCGAAAATTCTTTCAAAACTTTCCCTGTAACGTCCGTAACAGTTCCTCTTTGTTTATCTTCAGGATTATCTACAACTATATTTACAATTCCTGACGTTGGATTTGGGAAAATTTTAAGCTCTTCGCTTTTATTTTCGTCAATACTCAAAACATCATTTATTTTAATATCATCTACGATTATTCCGCCACCTTCTTTTAGTTTGGCTTCCAACGCAATTTGATATTCGCCTCCCGGATTTGGCAATTCCACCTCATATTTTGTCCAATCAACATACCCCTCACCTTCTAAACGTTCAATAAACGTCCAATCTTCGGCGCCATTTTTATAATAAATCGCCAGTTCGTCTGTTACACCAAAAAAGATAGGCAAACAGAACCAAAACTGTAATTTAGCATCCGGCAAGTTAGTCAAATCAAAAATGGGTAATACCAATCTGGTAGTTCCTGTTTGGAAATTGGTATATATTTCAAAGTTATAATCTCCGCTATGTGGTGATTGTGGCATATTTTCAGAACTACCGTGTTCTAGTACCCAATCGAAATCGCCTTCTACATTTTCAATAGTGAAACAAGGAGGAAACAGCCCTTCTTTTTCACAATCTTCTATCCAAGGAAACTCCGAAGTTTTAGTACATTTAGTCGAGAATATTTTATCTGCTCCGTAGCCCATTCCGTTATTATTTTTAGCGTAAGACCTGTAATAATACATTGTTCCGGAAGTTAAATTTTCTACAGTTGCACTAAACTCGCCCGAACTTACAGGACTATCAGTAACCACTTTTATTGCACCTTCGGCATCGATAGTCGGACTTGGAGTTGTACTTAAAACAAAACCACATTCTGTAACATCGGCGTTAAAATTATTGCCCACTTCACCCGCCAATACTGCCGAAGACGAAGTAATACTTGTAACATTTTGTGTAATAACGTAAGGAGCAAAATTTCCTGTTAGCACAGGTTTTGTTTCCCATAATCCTCTACCGTAGGTAGAAGCACGCAAACGAGTAGCTTCCGGATTACTATAATCATAATGAAAATCCATTTCGGTAACTACAACATTTGGCAAACCATTACTAAACAGTGTCCAGTTTTCATCGCCATTTTTAAAGAAAACACCAAAATCGGTACCAACGTAAAGATGCTCTACGGTATTTTCCAGTCTATTTTGTATAATGCAATTTGCAGGCACTTCGGGCAAACCTTCGGAAATATTAGTCCAAGATTGACCGCCGTCGCGAGTTTCACGAACCGAATTTGAATTGAATCCACTAATTGTAACCCAAACTGTTTTAGGGTCGTTTTGTTTCACTTCAATATCAGTAACTCTATAATCATCAAGATTTAAGCCGGAAGTAATTGAAATCCAATCATTTCCGCCGTCAATTGTTTTGTACAACGAAGAACTTGTGGCAATATAAATACAATCCGAATTTGTCGGAGCAACAGCTATACTTCTTATTTTTCCGCCAAAATCGCCTATACTTTCAAAAGTTTCTCCTTGATCGTTTGATTTCCAAAGATTACTGTACCCGATGTAAATAGTGTTATGATCTTGTGGGTCAAGCACATAAGGAGTAACCCACGCGCCTTTATCGCTTCCGCCAATATTTTCCGATATATTCACATACGAATCCCAAGTGTTATTTGTTCTTCTAATTTGGCCATAATAAAGACTACCATATTGAACCTCATCATTGGTATAATCGACCAAACATTTCATTCCGTCGCCACCCAAAACATCGTACCAAACACCATCTAATCTTAATTTAGTTCCATTGTCTTGCAAACCCAAAACCGTATTGTCAGCAGAATTTTGCGAAGTGCTAAGTCCGTATATTTGACTGATAACAATTCCGTTGGTGTGATCAACCCAACCGTCAGCACTTGTGTAAGAATACACACCACCGTCGTTAGTTTCAAAAAGCATATTATCGTTTGGTCTGTAAGCAAGATAATGTTTGTCGGCGTGAACGGCTTGCGCTCCATTTCCTATCCAATGATTTGCCAACTCCCAACTGCTGCCGCCATCTTCGGACATCCAAGTATTAACACCACCAACATAAACAATATCGGCATTTTCCAAATCCGCAGCCATAGACAAGTCGTACCAACCTTGTCCGCCTTCGTCATATCCGCTACTTTCCCAACCCAATAGGTTTTTATCATCATAAATTTTAGAAAAACTTTCTCCGTAATCGGTAGATTTGTAAATTCCTTTTAGCCCATTATCGTAATTTGAACCTAACGCATAAACAACCGCCTCATCAGCCGGAGTAACGGCAAGTTCGACTCGTTTAACCCCAAGTGGCTCATACTTTGCCAACCATGCATCGCCTCCGTCAGTAGTGCGATATATAGAACCATTGCGGGTAGCACCGTATATTGTATCAGGGTGATTTGGACAGAATTCAATATCAATAAATTCTGCCGAATAGATATTTGTCCAATTTTCGCCACCATCGGTAGTTTTGTAAAGCCCGTCGGTAGTTGCAGCAAAAATTATATTATCATTTTCGGGGTGCAACCTCATATTATTAACAAGGTGTTTGTCTTTGGGTTCAAAAACCAATCCGGTTGTTTGCCAAGTTTGTCCTTGGTCGGTCGATTTTAGCACTCCAACACTGTAATTATCCTTGGCATCTCTGTCGCCGGTGCCGATGTAAATCGTATTAGACGTTTCGTAATCGGACGGAATAACAATTGCGCTAACGCCCAAAACATCGTTATTGTCAGACAAAACCGTCCATGAATCGCCCCCGTCGGTAGTAACCCAAATTCCGCCGGCAGGCGCCCCTATCCAATAAGTTTGCAAGTCGGTTGGGTGAAATGCAATAGTGTTTATTCGACCAATTCCGGCATATCCGCCTTCGGACGAATTGGCGCCCAAGCACGACCAATTAGCCTCATCTTCTCGATATTGTCCATTTTTTGCGATATATTTTTTGTACTCCGCCCCGGCTGTGGTGTTCGGAAAACTTCCGTCGGGTCTGTTTACCCTGTCTTGCCAAAAATTTTCCCAACGCTTAAATTGTTTCCAACCGTAAGCCTTTTGTTTTTCACCTTTTTCATTGATGTACCAACCGCCCTTTACGTCAAATGATTTCCAATATTCGTTGAAAGCATTTTGGTAATCCAAAAATGTGATGTCTGCTCTGTCTTTTTTAGGCAAATTATTTAGCCAAGGTTGAGCAAATAACCCTATCGAAAAAAATACTCCAATAATTGAAGTCAAAAATAATTTTTTCATAATAATATTTATTATATGGTTAATAGATGATTTACAACGCCCTGATTTTCAGAACGTTATAAAAATATTTTTAGATATTCATTAAAGATAAAATTAAACAAATAAATTAAAATAAAAAATGTTATCAAAAAATACCTTATCCAAGTTGCGTGTGGTAAACTAAAAATTACAAATTTTGTTACCCATAATCGGAAAATAGCAAAGCCACACCACACCTCATAAAACACTACTAATCAGCATATTACAAAAATTTTATAATTCAATAAAAAAAACAGTAATATTCTCACATTAAATTTATTTAACAATTTAATTTTTTTATAAAAAAAAACAAAACCATTACTCCAAAACGTCGCCTTCGTAAAATCGAAAATTATGACGCTGATTACTAAATGATTACGCCCGTTTTACTCGCCACACAATCAATTGACTATCAGCTCATTACACAAAATAGCAATGAGCTTTTTATACATAAAAATAAAAAAAGATAAAAAAATAATTTGTTATTATTAAGAATTATTATTTTCGTCAAAAGTTTAAAATTCTTTAAATAACCAAATATTATGAAAAAACAATTGATTGAATGCGTACCAAATTTTAGTGAAGGTCGCGATATGAGTATCATAAAACAAATAACTGATACGATAGAAAATGTAGATGGAGTTCGATTATTGGACGTAGATCCGGGCAAAGCCACTAACCGCACGGTTGTAACTTTTGTTGGCGAACCGGAACCCGTTATCGAAGCGGCTTTTCAGGCAATAAAAAAAGCATCGGAAGTTATAGATATGTCGAAACACAAAGGCGAACACCCACGTTTTGGAGCTACCGATGTTTGTCCGTTGGTGCCTGTTTCTAATATCGAAATGGACGAGGTTGTGAAATATGCACACAAATTGGGCGAACGAGTAGGAAAAGAATTAGAAATTCCGATTTATTGCTACGAATTTGCAGCCACCGAAGAAAAACGTCGCAATTTGGCAACCGTTCGTTCGGGCGAATACGAAGGTTTGGCAAAAAAATTGGAAAATCCGGAATGGAAACCCGATTTTGGCCCTGCCAAATTTAACGAACGCGCCGGCGCAACTGCTATCAGTGCAAGAAATTTCTTAGTAGCATACAATTTCAACCTAAATACAACCTCAACCCGTAGAGCAAATTCTATCGCGTTTGACGTTCGCGAAGCCGGTCGTGTGAAAAGAGAAGGCGACCCAATTACCGGCAAAAAAGTTTTGGACGAAAACGGCAACCCCGTAAGAATACCCGGAACTTTGAAAAAAGCCAAAGCCATCGGTTGGTACATCGAAGAATACGGAATTGCTCAAATATCTATGAACCTGACAGATATTTCTGTAACCTCTATTCATCAGGCTTTTGACGAAGTTGTAAAAAGTGCTTCTCAACGCGGAATCAGAGTTACAGGCTCCGAATTGGTAGGTCTTGTACCAAAACAAGCTATGCTGGACGCAGCCGACCATTACCTGTTGAAACAAAACCGTTCGTTGGGAATTTCGGAAAGCGAAAAAATTAAAATTGCTGTAAAATCGTTGGGTTTGGACGATTTGAAACCGTTTAATCCAAAAGAAAAAATTATTGAATATTTATTAGAAGACGATAGCAATCAGCCTCTTATAAATATGACCGTTAAAGATTTTGCCGAAGAAACAGCTTCGGAATCTCCGGCTCCGGGTGGTGGTTCTATTTCCGCCTATATGGGCGCGTTGGGCGCTTCGCTTGGAACTATGGTAGCAAATTTATCGTCTCACAAACGAGGCTGGGACGACAAATGTGCCGAATATTCAAACTGGGCTGTCAAAGGACAACAATACAAAGATACTTTGTTGGCGTTGGTTGATGAAGATACTAATGCTTTCAATAAAATTATGGACGCTTTCAAAATGCCAAAAGGCTCTGATGATGAGAAAATTAAGCGTTCGGCAAAAATTCAAGAAGCAACAAAATATGCTATCGAAATTCCATTCAAAGTTATGAAAACTTCGTACGAAGCTATGGAAATTATGGAAGAAATGGCAAACATCGGCTTAGAAGCATCTGTTTCTGACGCCGGAGTAGGTGCATTGGCAGCAAGAGCAGCTGTAATGGGAGCTTTCTTGAACGTGAAAATAAATGCAAGCGGTTTGAAAGACAAGGATTTTCTTTCTAAAATTCTAAGCGAAGGCGAAGAAATCCAAAGAAAAGCTATCGAAAAAGAACAAAAGATTTTGGATATAGTTAATAAAAAAATCGCCGGTTAGAAATTCGTAAAATTTTTCTTATTTGTGCTACTTTGTGGTTTTTAATTTTCACCACAAAGTAGCACATTTTTTTATAATCTAAAATTGCAACGCCTCAACAAACCAGTATAACAAACTAATAATCAGACAATTACACCAACACATATAGAAAACATTAATATTCAAATAACCAATAATTTACAGCTTGTTTTTGACTTAAAAAACCTTATTTTTTGGAAAAAAACGGGTTTTATTGTTTTAATTCCTGCATTCCATACCGAGCTACCAATAACTTCCTCCCCTAATCACGTAACGATGATATTTTTGCAGTTCTCAATGTAAATCGGGGAATTTATATTTTTTGAATACGCCTACAAAAACACAATTATTAAAATTTTATTTATAACCTACCGACAACAGCTCGGTTTTTCATCATAAAAACCTAATAATCAACAACTTAATCATCTATTTTATATTCTTTTATTTTTCGATATAAAGTACGTTCCGAAATTCCCAAATCTTTGGCAGCCAATTTTCGTTTTCCGCTGTGTTTGCCCAAAGCCCTTATAATGTATTCTTTTTCCATATCAGCCAACGACAAATTCACATCAACAATTTCTTCGGTATCTTCAATGCTTTGTCCGGCAAAACTGATTTCGGGTCTGTCCTCAAAATCGTATGATTTTTGGATAATAGCGTGTTCTTCTTTGGTTGGAGTTATATTAATTTCGGGTTCTACAATTGGGCTTTTGCCACCGCAATCTCTCGAATTTAACACACTAACTGCCTGTTTTATTTCGTCCAAATCTTTTTTCATATCAAACAAAAATTTAAACAAAATTTCCCTTTCGGTCGAAAAATCTTTTTTATCGTTCGAGTTGTATAAAATCGGTAGTTTTGTGGCCTGAAAACCGTTCAAATATTTTTTCAGAGTATCGCCGTTTATGTGTCGGTCTTCTTCGATAATTGATATTTGTTCGGTAATATTCTTCAATTGTCTAACATTTCCGGGCCAATTGTATTGCAACAAAATTTCTTTTGCTTCGTCCGACAAACGAATTGCCGGCATTTTATATTTTTCGGCAAAATCTGTTGAGAATTTCAAAAACAACAAATAAATATCTTCTCCTCTTTCTCGCAACGGCGGAATACTGATAGGAACGGTACTCAATCGATAGTACAAATCTTCGCGAAATTCGCCTTTTTGAATAGCCTCCGAAAAATCTACATTGGTGGCTGCCACAACCCGCACGTCCGTTTTTTGAACTTTCGACGAGCCAACGCGGATAAATTCGCCGGTTTCAAGCACACGCAACAACCGTACTTGCGTCTCTAACGGAAGTTCGGCTACTTCATCAAGAAAAATAGTACCTTTGTTTGCTACCTCAAAATATCCTTTGCGACTGTCGTGGGCGCCCGTAAAGGCTCCTTTTTCGTGTCCAAATAATTCGGAATCGATTGTGCCTTGCGGTATTGCACCGCAGTTTACGGCTATATGCGAATTGTGTTTTCGACTTGAATTATTGTGTATTACTTGCGAAAATATTTCTTTCCCGACTCCGCTTTCGCCGGTTATCAAAACCGATAAATCGGTTTGTGCTACTTGCAAAGCAATCCCTAAGGCGTTGTGTAATTTTTGAGAATTACCAATTATGCCATACCTATTTTTTATTTGCTGAATGTCCATAAACTGAAATTTTGTCAGCAAAGGTAAAAATTTTACTCAAATAAAATATTTTTTTTTGGACGTCGGGTGTCGGGTGTCGGGTGTTGGGTGTTGGGCGTTGGGTGTCGGGTGTCGGGTGTCGGGTGTTGGGCGTTGGGTGTTGGGTGTTTGGGCGGGAACAGTTTGCATTTATCTTATAACCAGAACTCTACAAAATAAGATTTTAATTTATCATTTATAAATAATCCAACAGCTCGACATTCTTTTTATAACAAACTGATAATCAATACATTAATTCCTCACAAAATTCCATATAACTCACTGATAACCTGCGTTATAACTTTTAATTTTTAACTTTTATTTTTTAATTTTTATTTTTTTACTTTTATTTTTTAATTTAACAAAGAATTGTAATCATTAACCATATTATCATTTTAAATTTTTCACAATTCTTCAAACATAGAAATATCATTTTTATACCACACACCAAAGCAAAACACGATATTAAATTATAAAAATACATTTTTTTTTCAAAAAAATTTGCTTTTTTGTATGAAAATATTTTTCTTTATGAGAAATTTTAATCATAAAAAATACAAATATGGGAAAATTATGGAATAAGTTAAAAGGCGAACTAATTGACATTATAGAATGGATTGACCAGACTAATGACACATTAGTATATCGTTTTGACCGATACGGAAACGAAATCAAAAACGGTGCAAAACTGATAGTTCGAGAATCACAAGTTGCAGTTTTTATAAACGAAGGCGAAATGGCGGATGTATTTCCTCCCGGAACATACACTCTGGAAACTAATAACTTACCTATTTTATCGACTCTAAAAGGTTGGAAACACGGCTTTAACAGTCCTTTCAAAGCCGAAGTTTACTTTGTTTCAACACGTTTGTTCAAAGGTATGAAATGGGGTACGCCTAATGTTTTTTACGTTAGAGACCAAGATTTTGGTAGAGTTTCTATTCGTGCGTTTGGTACATACACATTTAAAATTGCGGACGGAGCTAAGTTTGTAAAAGAAGTTTCGGGTACAGACGGCGAATTTACAACCGAAGAAGTTGTTGGAGAATTGAGAAGCCTCATAATTACTCGTTTTATTGATTCGGTAGGCGATAGCGGACTTTCACTACTTGATTTTGCTTCAAATTACAAAGACCTGTCGGATTTTTGCGAAAAGAAATTACAGGAAGAATTTGTTGATTACGGACTGGAAATTAAGAAATTCCTTATCAGCAGTATCAACCTACCCGAAGAGCTACAGAAAAAACTCGATATGGGTACCGGTATGAATATGCTGGGCGATATGAACAAATATCAACAAATGAAAATGGCCGATTCGATGGAAGCTGCCGCAAATAATCCGGGCGGCGGTGCCGGCGGCGGAATGGAAAATATGTTCGGAATGGCGTTGATGGGACAAATGATGGGCGGAATGATGGGCAACCAACAACAACCTATGCAGCAACAAGCTGCTCCGGTACCTCCACCTCCTCCTGTGGTACAGTTTCACGCCGTTGTAAACGGACAACAACAAGGACCTTTCAATTTGCAACAATTACAACAATTGCTCGGACAAAATGCAATTACTCCCGACACATTGGTCTGGAAACAAGGAATGACAAGTTGGCAGGCGGCTAAAACAGTTCCGGAGTTAGTTAATTTATTTACTCCAACTGCTCCTCCACCTCCACCACCTCCTATTGGCTAATGAAAAAAAAACAAACTTTCCTTTTTTATGGGAAAGTTTGTTTTTTTTATATTAAATATTGTGTTCAGAAAATACAAACAGTATTTGATACCAATAGTTCGTTTTTTTCGTAACAAACTGAGCATCAGCCCCTTGCCTGCCTAAAAACATTTTTCATAACCTACTGATAATCAGCGCTATAACCTTTAGTTTTTAACTTTTAATTTTAGAAAACATCAAGAGCTACAAATATTCCATTGCTATGCAATTAGGGCACTACCGACAGAGGTTATATCTAAAAATCTAACTCAAAATAGCTTTAATTCCGGGTAATTCTTTTCCTTCGATATATTCAAGCAAAGCACCACCACCAGTTGAAATATAGCTAACTTGGTCAGTAAGTTCAAATTTGGTAATTGCAGCTATCGAATCGCCACCGCCAACCAAACTGAAAGCTCCATTTTTAGTAGCTTTGGCAATCGCCTCTCCTACAGATTTGGTACCAACCGAAAATTTATCAAATTCAAAAACACCAACAGGCCCATTCCACAAAATAGTTTTAGATTGTAAAATAACTTGCTCAAAATTTTTAATCGATTTCGTTCCAATATCCAATCCCATTTTGCCGGACGGAATTTTATCGATTGCGCCAAATTCTGTTTCGGCATTTTCATCAAATTTATCGGCCATAACACTGTCCACAGGCAAATGAATTTTCACACCATTTTTTTCGGCCAAAGCATACAATTTGGGGATATATTCCAAAAAATCATCTTCAACCAGCGAATTTCCAACATTTCCGCCATTCGCTTTCACAAACGTAAACGCCATTGCGCCTCCAATAATCAAATTATCCACTTTGGTCAGCAAATTTTCAATAATTGTAATTTTGCTCGAAACTTTCGACCCGCCCAAAATCGCCGTAAAAGGTCTATCGACGTTTTTCACAACCTTGTCCAGATTTTTAATTTCGTTTTCGATGATAAAACCAAACATTTTATTTTCGCCAAAATATTTAGCCACTGTACTTATCGAAGCGTGCGCGCGATGCACTGTTCCAAAAGCATCATTTATATAAACATCTGCCAACGATGCTAATTTTTTCGCAAAATTTTCGTCGCCTTTTTTCTCTTCGGCATAAAAACGTAGATTTTCCAGCACCAAAACTTCGCCGCTTTTCAGCTCTTTGCACACTTTTTCGACCTCAGTTCCAACACAATCGGCTACAAACTTCACCTCAACACCAAGCAAATTTTGCAAGTGCGACAAAACGTGCTTTAAACTAAATTTTTCGCTAACTATCCCTTTTGGACGCCCCAAATGAGACATCAAAATTACAGCTCCACCACCGTCAAGCACCTGTTTTATCGTTGGAATTGCCAAACGAATTCGGGTATCATCGGTTATTTCAAATTTATCGTTAAACGGAACATTAAAGTCCACTCGAATAAGTACTTTTTTATTACTAAAATTAAAATTTTTTATATTTTTCATTGCGATTAATTTTTTATTTATCTGTCAAATGTAATACTATTTTTTTATAATTCCTTAAATCGGAGGATACATATTTTTTATTATTCAATTATCCCGAAGAAATTAAATGTTTATAGAGGTTTCAATTGACGTATTTTTCGCTACTTTTTATCTTAACCGCAAAGCACGCAAAGGTTTTCTCAATTACTATCGCAAGGGCTTCGCCGTTCGCAATTTACCGAAGTGTAGATATTTTGTATAAATCAAAAAAAACGCAACTAACAACCTAATAATCAAACAGATACGCCTTGATTGTAAAAAAACTTAAAAATTTTTATAAAAAAATGCAACTTTTTGAAATTTTAGATTGTCTGTGAGATGAAACAAGTTGTCATGAACGACAACCTTGTGAAAATTAATAATTTAATTAACCAAAAAACATTTATGTAATGAAGAAAAACATTTATTTATTATTAATTTTAAGTTTTTTAGCTGTCAATTTGGCTTTTAGCCAAACACCGGCAGTAATAACAAGTGTAAAAGATGTAGGAAATACCGGCTTCTCGGAAGATTTTGAAATTACTTTTAAGACCCAACATCCTAATTTGGAACACAGAATAATATTTAGCAGGCATGAGCTGACTCTTGAAAAAGCAAAAACGTTAAAGTATTATTTGTATCACTCCTTCATACCAGGAGATAGCATCTGCACAGTGCATCCAATTATATATAAAGATGCGCAAGACTCTACGTTAGCAGGATATGCTGAATGTAAATACATTGTATATATTTTAATAAAACAAGGTGATAGTTATGCTTTATCAGAAGAGACAGATTACTATCAACTTGAATATATTAGAAATATTACAGTCGATGATGCTAATAACCTTAATAATATATGGGGAGAGGCAAAATCAAGGCATCAAATAATTAAATTATATGCAGCCTCCGGTAAATATACTGTCAACTTAGATTTTTACGAATCAGTAATTGGAGAGTATCGTGAGCGAATTGGAAACTCTCGCTCCCCAAAAAACCAATGGCACCGCTCCTGATCGAGCGGTGCTTTTGGCCGATTTAGGGAAGCACGGGCTGCTCATGCTGGTTTTGTGCTTTGTGCTGTTTGTGACAGTGATACTGGCGCTTGGTGCAGGGCGCTTTCCCATTCCGTTCACTTCAGTGTTAGCTATTTTGTTAGATAATCTGGTGCCTCAGACTGGGACAATTGAAACGGGGGCAGTCAAATGGCTTCCGGTGGAGGAACGGGTTGTTGAACTGGTGCGTTTGCCGCGCATTCTGGTTGCGGGGCTTTGTGGAGCCAGCCTTGCGCTGAGCGGTGCTGCGCTGCAGGGTTTGTTTCGCAATCCACTGGTCGGGCCGCAGATTATCGGTGTG
>PDWI01003826.1_pt1 | contig 20799 bp, 18 predicted proteins | sample 1430891 | NCBI WGS metagenome assembly PDWI01 (sample SAMN01162508, study PRJNA174530) | Oral metagenome, whole genome shotgun sequencing project. | biome: Marine environment; feature: Marine mammal; material: Swab sample of the gingival sulcus; isolation source: swab sample of gingival sulcus... | reverse complement strand
GCCGAGAGGGAAACATTCTGCCCCGACCCGAAGGGCGAGGCCAGGCGGTCAGCATACGGCGTTAAAGCGCTTGACAAGATGAATAACTATTCTCTGCGCACTTTGCCTTGTCTGATAACCGCCTACCTATGGCAAAAAATAACATCTCGTGACGACACTACCTAGCGGAAATACTTCCTCCTGAGGGGGCTATAGTAACTTGAATTGATTCCCGTTACTGCGTTACACCGTCTTGTCGTATTGGTTTATACTGTCAGCGACGATGTGCCTTGTATGAGAAACTAATTCAAGCCACTATATATCAACTTAAAAAACTACCTTTATCAAATTGACGCAAGATACTGTCTATAATGATTACCCTTTTTCCGGTGGATTTACTTTACTGCTTTGCCGTAAACTGACCGCCTTTGGCATCGCAATCCGCTTTACTGGCGGCTATCCAGCCCTTGCCTTTGCAGCTGTTTTGTCCCTGGCAGGCACTTTCGGCGGTGGCACAGGCACTACTGCCTTTACAGCTGTTAACGCCGTGGCATTGCCCCATACTGTTATCGCTCATACTTTTATTGGGCATGTCCTTATCACCGGCACAACCTGCTATTAACAATGCAGCGGTTGTGGCAGCAAATCCTACGGTTTTTTTTGCTATTTTCATTTTTTTCTCCTTATTATTTGGTTAACGGCTCAAATTTACCGCCTTTTTTTTCACAGCCGGTTTTATCCATTGGCAGCCAGCCTTTGCCCTTACAAGAGTTGGTGCCGGCACACGAGCCTTCGGCGGTGGCACAAGCGGTTTTGCCTTTACAGCTATTGACACCGTGACATTTGCCTTTGGCTTCATCAGCTTGAGCAACAGTAACAGTACCTGCCGTAGAAATTAACGTGGCTGCTAATACAGCGGTTTTTAACGTGGTTTTCATAAAAGTCCTCATGTAAAATCATTAAAATGGTTAAAAATTAACAAACATCTTTCTGGTGCTTGTTACCAGATTTATACGTGTTAAGTAGAATTAAGTTTCATTTTTGCTAAAAATAATGTATCTGATGCGATTTTCCCTGCACCAAAACACAGTACGACCAAGAGCATCATTGCCCATACCGCGTGATCCTCGAAACCTTGTGTTGGGAAAGTGATGCCAACAGGCAGCCGGTCAAAAGCCATAACCAAGCCCCATCCGCCTTTCCATAACGTTGGGTAAGACAACACCGCCACTGCATTAAAAACAAATAAAGCCAGTGCAGTGCAGCGCGTCAATAGACCCAATAGCAGTAGTACGGGTAATATTAACTCGGCTGCCGTAGCCAATATTGCCGCCAACTTTATCGATAGTAACGGTACGTGGTATTCATACTCGAAAAGAAACAGGGTACCGTCCCAGTTAGTCATCTTCTGAATACCAGATTTTAAGAAAATACTGGCAATATATAATCGCAGCAATAGCAGAATGAGTGATTGTAGTTTGGTGGTGATGGTTTTATCAAACCAACTGATGGCTAGTTGAAAAGTATGCATTCATTAAACTCCAAAAAATATAAAAAATATCATTAAACGGTCTTTCGTTATACGCATACCGGTCGGAAAAGTTTCAATCAACAGACAACTGGTAACTTCATAGAAAAAACACCAAAATTTCAAATGAATTTCACATTGGTTTTTTATATTGATGACACCAGTAACATAGCGGGAGTAAGCAAATGAAAATTTCACAAAAAATCGGCTTGTTAATAGGCTTGTGTATCGGTTTTGCCATTGCCTTATGGTTATTGCAGGGCTTAGTGATTGAACGTGAGGGGTTTTTTCGGCAGGTCGTCACAGTAAATAGTCATCAAAATATTATTGATGATTATCGGTTAGTATTGCGTAGCGTAAAATACGGTATGTTATTTATTGTCTTAACCTTTGCTGTCTTTTTCTTATTTGAAGTGTTGCAGGATTTGCGTATCCATCCGGTTCAATATTTATTGGTTGGGGCGGCATTATGGATATTCTATTTGTTATTGTTGTCATTTTCAGAGCAAATTTCTTTTGTGGCTGCTTATTGGATTGCGGTAGTGGCGTGTGTGGGTTTGATTACCTGGTATGTGCGATATGTACTTAAAACCGATAAGCGAGCGTGGATAATGGGCAGCTTTTTAATGACAGGTTATACGATAATGTTTGTGCTGTTACACTCAACAACTTACACGTTATTAATCGGTTCGGTACTGTTGTTTATCGCTTTGGCGGGGGTAATGTGGTTAACACGCAATATAGACTGGTATAGTTATAGCGCAAAATAATGGATATTTACATCCACATATCTTTGCTTGCCATATCTGCGTTGCACAGGTGAGTTTAAGGACTCAGTAGCCCGCCAACCCGATTCTGCCGGTATAACGTGATTGTTTTCAGGTGTTTTCCGGATGCGCTAATCTTTTTCAAAATGGTTATAGACCGTGTTAATTTGCCGGCTTACCTTGATAAAGGTGGTTCTTTTCGGTAGATGTTTCAGTCTGTCCGCCCCGACATAAGTGCAGGTGGAGCGTATGCCGCCTAAAATTTCCTGAACGGTATGTTTGACCTCGCCACGGTAGGGGATTAATACTTCTTTTCCTTCACTGGCACGGTAGTTATTGATTTTGCCGTAGTGCTTTTTCATCGATTTGCTGGAACTCATACCGTAAAAAGAAACAAACGCTCTGCCATTTTTCGTGACGATTTCGGCATTGGATTCTTTATGCGCCGACAGCATACCGCCCAACATGACAAAATCCGCCCCCGCACCAAAGGCTTTGGCAATATCACCGACATTAACACAGCCGCCATCGGTACAAACCAAGCCGCCCAGCCCGTGCGCCGCATCGGCACATTCGATGGTGGCTGATAATTGCGGTACACCGACACCGGTCATTTTCCGCGTGGTGCAAACGGAACCGGGACCGATACCGATTTTAACAATATCCACCCCGTTGAGAATCAGTTCTTCGGTCATTTCATTGGTGACAACGTTACCCGCCATCAACACTTTGTCGGGGAACAAGGCCCTGATTTTTTTGATTTGTCCTAAAAAGTGTTCGCTGTAACCGTTGGCAATGTCCACACAAATCATGTTTAATTCGGGTACGTTGGCGATAATGGCTTGTAGTTTCTCAATTTCTTTGTCATGAGAACCGATAGTGACAAAAACGTAGTTAAGCACATTCGGATGATTTTTGGCAAATTCAACCCATTCATCGACTTGGTAAAATTTATGCACGGCAGTAAATAGCTGGAATCGAGCCAGTGCTATTGCCATTGCAAAAGTACCGACACTGTCCATATTGGCGGCGATAATGGGAATGCCTTCAATTTCAACCTGGCTGTTTCGGGTGGTAAATTTTCTCACTAAGTTGACGTTTTTTCGTGAGTTTAAGGTGCTTCTTTTGGGTTTGATTAGGACATTGTCAAAATCCAAATATTCCTGTTCTTCGATTAGCATTAGATGATTCCAGTAAAATTAAACAAATAACGCCAATAGTCTTTGGGAATTAGGTAGTGTAGTCACGAGATATTGTTTTTTGTCGGTGTGCAGAATTTTTCCTATCAAGGCGTAAAGCGCAAGGCACTACAAGTAATGTCGAGCATTTACAACGCAGAGAGGGAAACATTCTGCCCCGAAAAAAAACAATATCTCGTGACTACACTACCTAAGGTTAATCATCAACTATTAGCTGTGGTATTATACCGATAAACGCAGTTTTTTGCAGACACTTTTATAAAAAGTTGCTGCTATCGAGGCGGCACCGGTCAAGAAGCGTTTCTAGGATTTTTCATCGGTAATGACTTGCTCGGTATCCTCATCGGATGAAACGACCGACCAGCCGTAGTCCGCCCCTTCCATTCCGGTCATATCGGCACGCAGAATCTGCGCGATAATGCGCTCGTTTTCTTTTGAAGATTCGATATATTCCTTGTGGTTTTTCAGATAACTGGGATAGAGCATACGCAATACTTCGTTATCGTGTTGGTGAAAAATTTTAGTGGCGCGTTTAGCGCGGTAGGGATGATAGCCCAAATCGGTGAGGACATTTTCGCCTAATTGCAAGGCGGATAGTAGTGTCTCACGTTCAAATTCAACCCCAAACTCTATTAATTCGTAAGCATGCCGACGGCTGGTGGCCCGTACAAAAATTCTCAAGTGCGGGAAAGCCTCGCGGGCCCGTTTAACCAATGCTACCGATTTTTCCCGGTCGGCGATGGCGACAATCAATATTTTTGCCGATTTTGCCCCCGCTGATTCCAATAAGTCCAATCGGGTGGCGTCGCCATAATAAACTTGTTGTCCAAAGCGGCGAATAGTCTGCACGTGGTCGGAATTAAAATCCAACACGGTTGATTCGATACCGTTGGCCTTTAATAATCTGCCGATAATTTGCCCAAAACGTCCGTAACCTGCAATAATTACGCTGTTACTGGTATCGTCAATGCTATCTTCCGGGATGTTTTGCTCGCGATTAGCGACTTTGGGTAAAATAACGCGGTCCAGTAAAATCAGCAGCACCGGTGTCAACATCATTGACAGTGCTACCACTAAGACCAACAATTTGACAGTTGCTACCGGCAAGACGTTTAAACTAATGCTCATGGCAAACAGGACAAAGGCAAATTCCCCTGCTTGTGCCAGGGAAAAAGAGAACAGCATTTTTTTGGTGATATTCATTTTGAATAATTCAGCGACGACGAGTAACACCAATAATTTGATTAACATTAAGCTGAAGACCAAGGCAATAACCAATGCAACCGATTGTTTGAATAAATTAAAATCGATGCTTGCTCCGACCGACATAAACAGTAATCCTAACAGCAGTCCTTTGAAGGGAGCGATATCCAATTCGATTTGATGACGGTATTCGGATTCAGCCAAGACAACGCCGGCGATAAAGGTGCCTAAGGCAGGTGATAAACCCACCGTCTCCATCAGCAAAGCGATGCCTATGATGATAAACAGGGTGAGGGCGGTAAATAACTCGTGAATGTGTGTGGCGGCGACCCAGCGGAAAATATGCCGCAAGACAAAATGCCCCAATACAACGATAACAACAATGCTCGCCAGCACGGCGGTGACCTGCAGCCAAGTGGGTTGCTCGGCAATCAAGCTGGTTTTGGCAATGTCTTTGCTGGGGGTGTAAGTAGCCAACAACGGTAAAATTGCCAGCATCGGAATGACGGAAATATCTTGAAATAACAACACGGAAAAAATATTTTTACCTGCCGGGGTTTGGCGGATACCTTTTTCTTCCAAGGTTTGTAAAACAATTGCCGTGGACGACAGGGATAAAATCATACCGATAGCGATGGCTGCTTTGATATGGAAACCCAAAAAGACGCCAATCACCGACAAAATCAGCGTTGTCAGTACGACTTGTAAGCCGCCCATTCCCAAAATGGGCGCGCGCAACTGCCACAAATGTGCAGGACGCAGCTCCAAACCGATTAAGAACAGCATCATCACCACACCAAATTCGGCAAAGTGCATCACGTGTTCCCGTTCCGCTTCACTGGTGCCAACCAATCCTAACAAATAAGGGCCGACAATAACGCCCGCTAACAGATAGCCGAGCACCGCACTTAAATTAAAACGTTTGACCAATGGTACGGCGATAACTGCCGCCCCCAAATAAACCACGGCTTGCTGTAAAAATCCGCTAATCATTGTCCCTTCCTGTTAATTTAGCCAGTAATTGTGACCACGCCCCTTTGTTGGATTCAAGGTGTGCACAGCTTTGGTTATCTCGCAAGGCAATGATTAACTCTCGATAATCGTTTGCTTTTGATAAGATTTCCTTTTTGTGAATACGATGCGTGCCATAAACGATATAAGGTGGTATAACATGCATACCGGTAAAGCGTGCCATTTGTTCAATTGGCCTTAATAATTCCTTGACCGTATAACGGTTAATACCCTCGTTGGTGTAAGTGTTTTTCGCCGCCCCGGTGCTGGTCACACTCATAAAGTATTTGCCTGCCAAAGCATTGCCGTCAGCACCGTGAGCAAAACCATGCTGCAACACCAGGTCTTGCCAAATTTTCAGTATGGCAGGGGTTGAATACCAATAAAACGGAAATTGAAAAACAATGACATCGTGTTCGTATAACAGGGTTTGTTCTTGTTTGATGTCAATGTAAAAATCGGGATAGGCCGCGTATAAATCGTGGATGGTAATGTTGTCCAAATCTTTCAGGGCAGCTATCAATGCCTTGTTGACATTGGAACGATGAATCATCGGGTGTGCAAACAGAATAAGTACCTTATTTTGCCAAGTATGATTTATTTTTGTGTTCATTGCCGCGCCGTTACTTTTATGCTGTTTTGACCACGACATTATATGATAGTTACAGGGAAAATATCATTATTTTATTGCCCATTTGGCAACTTGTCCCATCGTTAGGAAAACCAACAAAAATGATATTATATAAAATCTGAAAATAAGCATACAATATCTCTGCAAATTTGGTCTGTTCACTGTCTGGAGGTGATGTAATGCTTTATCTTGAATTTATTTTCTTATTATTAATGCTCTATACGGGCAGCCGCTTCGGGGGCATTGGTTTGGGGGTTGTTTCGGGTATTGGACTGCTGATTGAGGTTTTTATACTAAGAATGCCGCCGACTTCCCCGCCCATTACCGTAATGTTGATTATTTTGGCGGTGGTGACTTGTGCTTCCGTTTTGGAGGCCGCCGGCGGATTAAAGTACATGCTGCAAGTTGCCGAACGAATTTTACGCAGTAATCCCAAGCGGGTGACTTTATTAGGGCCCCTGGTGACTTACACGATGACTTTTATGTTAGGTACCGGGCACGCAGTCTATTCCGTCATGCCGATTATCGGTGATGTCGCCATTAAAAACGGTATCAGACCGGAGCGTCCAATGGCAGCTGCCTCGGTTGCTTCGCAGCTATCCATCACCGGCAGTCCGATTTCGGCGGCAGTGGTGTATTATCTGTCGCAACTGGTCGGTATAAAAACCGATTTAACCCTGCTGGATATTTTGATGGTGACGGTGCCCGCAACGCTTGGCGGAACGTTACTCTTATCGCTTTACAGTATGCGGCGCGGCAAGGATTTGGATAAAGACGAAGCCTTTCAAGCCCGCTTGCAGGATCCGGTATGGCGTAAGCGTATAGAAAATACCACGGCAACTTCATTGGACGAAGTCTTACCGCCGGCCGCCAAACATTCCGTGCTTATCTTTATCTTGGCCATTCTGACCATTGTTGTCGTCGCTATGGTTCCTGATATTCGTACTATTGGCGAGGGGAGCAAACCCATCAAAATGTCTTTAATTATTCAAATGATGATGCTGGGCTTTGGCGGGGTGATTTTATTGGCGACCAGAACACCGGTACAAAAAGTTGCTGAAGGGGTGGTTTTTAAATCCGGTATGGTTGCCGTGATTGCCATTTTCGGTATTGCCTGGATGAGTGATACTTACTTCCAGTATGCCATGCCTTCATTCAAAGCCGGCGTAACGGAGATGGTGCACGCCTATCCGTGGACATTTGCCTTGGCATTGTTTGCCGTCTCCGTTGTCATTAACAGTCAGGCGGCGACTGCCCGTATGATGCTGCCTGTCGGTTTGGCTATCGGCTTGCCGCCGGCGTTGTTAATCGGTTTGATGCCGGCCACTTACGGTTATTTCTTTATTCCCAATTACCCGTCCGATATCGCCACCGTTAACTTTGATATTTCCGGTACGACAAGATTTGGTAAATTTTACTTTAACCACAGCTTTATGGTACCCGGCTTGATTGGTGTGGTATCAGCCTGTTGTATCGGTTACTTTTTAGGGCAGGTGGTGATTGGTTAGCACCGCTAAAGATCAAAACGGGAGACGGTTGTTTATCTCCGTCCCCCCGTTTCTAACGCACTACTGCCGGCTTTATAGGCTGTAATACATTTCAAATTCAAGCGGATGAGTGGCCATATTCAGGCGTTCAACCTCACCTTTTTTCAGCTCGATATAGCCGTCCAGTAAGTCATTGGAGAAAACATCACCCTTTAACAGGAACTCTCGGTCTTCATCCAAGGCTTTTAAGGCGTCGTCCAGCGAAAATGCCACTTGCGGCAGGTCGGCCAATTCCTCGGACGGTAAGTCGTACAAATCCTTATCCATCGCATCGCCCGGGTGAATTTTATTTTGGATACCGTCGATACCCGCCATCAACATGGCTGCAAACGCCAGATAAGGGTTAGCGGTTGAATCGGGGAAGCGTACCTCGATGCGACGGGCTTTCGGGTTGGCAATGTAAGGAATACGAATGGAGGCCGAGCGGTTTTTGGCGGAATAAGCCAAAATTACCGGCGCTTCAAAGCCGGGTACCAAGCGTTTATAGCTGTTGGTCGAGGGGTTGGCAAAGGCATTGATAGCCTTGGCGTGTTTAATAATACCGCCGATGTAATACAGTGCCGTTTCCGATAATCCCCCGTAAGCCTCGCCGGTAAATAAATTGGTGCCGTCTTTGGCAAGTGACATATGCACGTGCATGCCTGAACCGTTATCGCCAACCAAAGGTTTAGGCATAAAGGTGACGGTGCGGCCGTTTTGATGTGCCACATTATGCACAATATACTTTAATTTTTGGATTTCATCGGCTTTTTTGACCAGCGTGTTAAACGCTACTCCAATCTCACATTGCCCGCCGGTGGCGACTTCGTGGTGGTGGACTTCAACTTTTAAACCCGTTTCTTCAAGGACATTACACATATCGGCACGGACTTCGTGCAGTGAATCAACCGGTGGTACGGGCAAATAGCCGCCTTTGAGAAAGGGGCGGTGCCCCATATTGCCTTCTTCGTATTCGGTGGCGGAATTATTCATCCCTTCTTCCGAGTCAATTTCAAAGCCGGCACCGAACATATCATTTTTGAAACGCACATCGTCAAAGATGAAAAACTCATTTTCCGGCCCAAAAAAGGCGGTATCGGCAATACCGGTTGAACGCAGGTAAGCTTCAGCACGTTTTGCCAAGGTGCGCGGATCACGAATATAGGACTGCAAGGTGGCAGGTTCAATAATATCACAGGTGATATTGAGGGTTTTATCGGTGAAAAACGGGTCAATAAACGCCGTGGAAACGTCCGGCATCAACACCATATCCGATTCGTTAATCGACTTCCAGCCGCCGATTGACGAGCCGTCAAACATCTTGCCGTTTTCAAAAAAATCCTCGTCAATTTGGCTGACGGGAATGCTGAAATGGTGTTCTTTACCCACCGTGTCGGTAAAACGTAAATCGACATATTTGATGTCTTCCTTGTCAATTTGTTCTAAAATTTCGCTGTACATTATTAGGTTCCTTTAAAGTAAAATAATCGTGCCGTCATCTTAATTGTTAAATAGCTGGTAATAAAGTTTTCCTGATAATCTATTAATAACTTTTTTTATTAAAGTTTAAGATATTTATTTATAATTGTGATTTATTTTATTGTTTTTTATGGTAATTAATCGAGAGTAGATAGAGTGATTGCCTTATCGTTTTTAGACTGGTATATTTAGACGATGAAAACGATAAATCGAACAGCAAAACCTTTGAATAATTTTTAATAAATATAGTTTATAGGTAACCTTATAAGATGAATTTGTTATTCGATACAGAACTATCTAAAAATTATAAAAGTAATTCTCAAATAGCCAGAGTACTAACCGAAGACTGGGTGCTGAAAAACTCTTATTGCCCGAGCTGTGGGAATGTCTCTTTGGATGATTATGAAAATAACCGGCCTGTGGCAGATTTCTTTTGTCAAGAATGTGATGAGGAATTTGAGTTAAAGAGTAAAAAGGGAACGTTGTCAAAAACCATTACTGATGGGGCGTATAAGACAATGATAGAAAGGATCAATGCGAACAGTAATCCTAATTTTTTCTTTCTCACCTATTCAAAAGACTGGTCTGTGAATCATTTTTTAATCATACCTAAACACTTTTTTACACAAGAAATTATAATAAAGAGACCACCATTAGCACCGTCGGCGAAAAGAGCTGGTTGGGTGGGGTGTAATATTGATATATCCAACGTTCCGGATACTGGCAGAATTTTTTTAGTGCGGAACAAAGTCATTGCAGACAAAAAAACGGTTACCAGTAATTTTAATAAAACACTTTTTATCAGGGATAAAAATTTAGAATCTAAGGGTTGGATTATTGAGGTTCTCAAATGTGTAGATGCCATTAAGAGCGATGTGTTTACCTTAAGTGAAATATATCAATTTGAGCCTATATTGCAACAAAAATACCCAAATAATCATTTTATTAAAGATAAGATTAGACAACAATTACAATTTTTAAGAGACAAAGGGTTGATTGAATTTGTCTGTCGAGGGAAATACCGGAAAGTGATGTGAATGAAAAAATTTAAAATTGAAATAAGAGAAACATTATCAAAAATTTTTGAAGTTGAGGCCGATTCTTGTGAAGGGGCACGGCAAATAGTGTCCGATAATTACACTACCTAATTTTTCCTGTCGTTACTTTACCAGTACCACAGGTATTGCTGCTAATTTATTAGGGCGTAGGTTTCTTGGTATTGATTTAGAAAAAGAATTTTTAGATATCGGTATTGATTGCAAGAGGGAAATTGAAGACAATGATACCGCCAATCTCTACTTATCAAAACTATAGGGCTGCTATGGTCATATTATCTGTGTTTTGCACAAATTCTAATTTATTAACTTTGTAAAAAGAATACATTAGCTGATCTGACCCGATACATTGACGAAGATTTAATGCGACAACGGAAAAAACACGGTAAAATACGCCACTTTACGTGAATTTAAGTGTTGTGATGACTAGAATCGAACTGAAAACAGCCTTTTTACTGGCAGGGATTTATGCTTCACGCATGTTGGGACTATTTTTGATTTTCCCGACTTTTTCCGTCTTGGCGAAAGAACTGGACAATGTAACACCGATGAAAATCGGTTTGGCGCTGGGGATTTACAGCTTGGCACAAGCTGTTTTGCAAATTCCCGCCGGGGTTTTATCGGATATTATCGGCCGTAAAAAAGTCCTTTTCGGCGGGCTGGCCTTATTTTTATTGGGCAGTCTGCTGGGCACCGTTAGCCAGGATATTGATACCATCATTATTGCCAGATTGCTGCAAGGAATGGGGGCGGTATCACCGGTGTGTCTTGCCTACGTTGCCGATGGAATTCGTGGCACGGAACACGGTAAGGCGATGGCGATTATCGGTGTCAGTATTGCCACCTCGTTTGTTGTTTCTTTTATTCTGGGTGCGATGATTGGCAGCTTAAACGGTCTGTTTATGTTGATGAGTTGTCTGGCGGTCCTGGCGTTGTTGTTTGCTTACGCCTTGCCAAAAGTGGAACAGTCCCTAAGTGTTTTTAACATCGCTGACTTTATCAGGGTGGCAAAAAATAGCCGTTTATTCTTTGTTAATCTGCAAGTGGCGTTATTGCATATGACCCTATCGGCCAGTTTTTACCTGATTCCTCTTTTACTTAAACAAGGGTTACCCGACAGTAGTCGTTTGACTTTGTACATTCCCGGCATTGTCATTGCTTTTATTTTGGTGTTACCAATCATCCGTAGAAGCCGTGATAACGTGGCTGCTAAACTACCAATATTTTGGGGTGGCTTTGCTATTGCTATCGGTTTGTTCGCGACAACGCTGGCCTTTACTTCAGTGTGGTTGTTTGCAGTGGTTTTGGGCCTGTTTTTCTTTGCTTTTAGTTTTATTGAGGCCATGTTACCCGCCCGTTTATTTCAGTTGGCCAGCGATACCTCACGCGGGGCAACCAGCGGAATTTTTTCGGTTTATCAATATGGTGGTGGCTTTTTCGGCGGGCTGTTGGGTGCAAAACTCTATACTACTTTGTCGGTAAATGGTACAATTCAGTCAGGGTTTTATTTATTGGCAGTGATTGCAGCATTTGTCGCCACTGCCGGTTTCTTTATTCATTCTCAACAAAAAAAGGTAAATTATGGCAAGTAGAGGCATAAACAAAGCAATCATTGTCGGCAATTTGGGCAATGACCCCGAGACCCGTTATCTGCCCAACGGGACTGCCGTGACAACGATTTCCGTGGCGACCAGTGAAAGTTGGACCGATAAAAATACCGGACAACCGCAAGAGCGCACCGAATGGCACCGTATTGAGGCCTTTGGCAGGCTGGCTGAAATTATGGGGCAGTATTTGCGTAAAGGCTCGCAAGTGTATATCGAAGGCTCAATTCGCACCGACAAGTGGCAAGACCAAAGCGGGCAAGACCGCTATAGCACCAAAATTCGTGCCGACCAGATGCAAATGTTAGGCGGCCGGCCGGAAGGGCAGAGCGGCGGGGCGGCCAATTTTAACCAAGCCCAGCCAAAACCGCAACCGAATGCAAATCCGGGCCAAGCCTCGCAGCCGGCCGATACGTTTACTAAGCCGCAAATCGATAATGACGATGATTTTGGCGATGATATTCCGTTTTAGGTAGTGTAGCCACGAGATATTGTTTTTGTCGGTGTGCAGAATTAATAAGCAAAAGTTATCGTTACCCTTGGAAAATCTCTTCTTCATAAGTGAATAGGCGTTTTTTGTTGGCGAAGGCGGTACCGCGCTGCAACATGGTATCTCATTGCCTTTCAATGACTGTTTTTAAAACGATTTTTCAATATCTGCCATTTTAAGGTCAGTGAATGTTTGGCTACCGCGTCTAATTGCCGGATAAAATCCGGCAGCCGTTTGAACGGGTTGCCTTTTAATCGCAACGTCTCCAGCGATACTAACCGACTCATACTTTCGGGGAAATGGGCCAGCTGATTATCGCTGATATCCAGCCACGACAATTTGCTTAATTGGCCGATAGATGCCGGTAGCTGCGACAGTGCATTGGCACCCAGATACAAATCGGTGAGCTTACCCAAGTTACCGATTCTTTCGGGCAGCCGGGTCAATTGATTATTCTGTAAATATGCTTTACTTAGTTCATTCAAGTCACAAAAAGCATCGGGCAATTGCCTGAGCTGATTGTTTTCTAAATAAATCCACGTTAATGCCTGCCAATTGGCAATAGATTCCGGCAGCTCGGCAAGTTGGTTGTTGTTTAAATAAACCCACGTTAATTTTGCCAGATGCCCTATGCCTTGAGGTAACGCTGTAAGGCGATTACAATTAAGGTTGAGCATTGTCAGCTCGGTCAAACGACCGATATCATCGGGTAATTCATCGAGTTGATTTTCGCCCAGATTGAGTTCAATCAGTGCTGACAGGTTGACAAACGACGGCGGCAAATGCGTCAGTTGATTATTTTGTACATCCAATTTTTCCAATTGTCTCAGTTTACCCAAGCTTTCCGGCAACTCGCTTAACCGATTATTGCTCAAAGTAAGATGGTTGAGTTGTGTTAGCGCACCGATGTTTTTGGGTAAGTGGGTGAGTTGATTGTTGGCCAGTTCCAATGTTTTAAGCTGTGCCAATTGTCCGATTGAATCGGGTAATTGGCTGAGCCGATTATTATATAGGTCTATTGTTTTTAACTGCTTGAGTTCGCCCAATGATTCGGGTAATTGCTGCAATTGGTTATCTTTTAAATACAGTGTTTCGAGCTGCTTGAGCCGGCCAAATGATTCAGGAAGTGTTGTCAGTGCATTATTTTCTAAGTCGAGTAAGCGTAAATTTAGCAAATTGCCTATTGATTGTGGTAAAGAGTCCAGGTGGTTGCCGTGGACACGCAGATGGTGCAGCGACGTTAGTTGCCCGATTTCATCTGGTAAGTTTGTCAGTGACGGGTTGACACTGATATCTAATTTTTTTAGGTGTTGGAGTGCTGATAATGCCTGGGGGACTGTCGCCAAATCGTTATTACCCAGCAGCACTTCTTCCAGTTGCGCCAGTTCGGCAAACGATGCCGGCAAATCGCTTAGACAGTTGCCTCGCAAGTCGATTTTTTTTAGTTTACTCAGTTTAGTGAGTCCTGCGGGTAAATGCTTTAAGTCACACCATGCAAGGCTGATTTCAGTGAGTTCTGTCAGTGCCGCAATGTCATCGGGTAACCTCGTTTTGGCATTTAATAATGTGTTGAAATTTAAAGCAGTGGTACGATTTAACACCTGAGGCTGGCGCGGAAACCGTCTTGCCGGAAGGTTGTGGTCAGCAGCCCATTGGATGAGTCGCTCCAGTTGTGCTTGTCGTTCGGTCATTGTATAAACGTTAATAAGTTGCATTTGCCTTATTTTAGCACTATCTTAGTAAAGGCAACCAAGATAAATTGAAAATTATTATGACAAAAGAAGCAATCAAAACCGCTGAAAGCGCCGCGTGCTTGTTGGCAACCGCCAGAGCAAAGTGGCAAGAGGGTGCTTTATCACCCGCACTGAAGAATCTGGAAACCTTGCTAAAATATCAGCCTGACCATCTTGGCGCACAACATTTCTATATCGATTTGCTTAGCGAAAAAACCACACAATTTGACACTAACAACAAAAATTACGAATACACTCAACGTCAGCTTGCTAATGCTTGGGAGCAACTGATTATCTACGAAAATACGTTAGCTAATCGGAAAAATCATATCGAGACACTGGCAAAGCTCGCCAATCTTGAGGACAGTCCGACGATTTGGGTCGAGTATCGCAAGGCGTGTGAAAATTTTTTTGCCCGGCATGATACGGTTGTCGATAAACACTATACCGACGTGCTTAGACATTATGCCAATGCCTTTAGTTTCGGGGTACTGGCGGCTTTTCAAAAAAAACGGCAGGGTAAGCCGTTTAATCCGGCTATCTTACAAAAAATCAGTAAGACCGAGCTTAATATAGCGGCATACGACACCGCCATCGAATCCAAAGTCAAACAGCTATTGGTGTTCGTACGCGCGCAGCAATTGCCGTTTGAATTAGTTAAAATCAGCGGCGATACACCGGCAGTATTTAAACATGCTTCGGTTAATCAATATCTCGAGCAGCTGTATTTTTTGGGTTTTAAAAGCTGTTTTATCGCCAGAGACAGACGTCTGGAAAAAGCCAGTGAAAGCGCCCCACATTATTTGCTGGTGTGTAAAAAAGACAGTACATTTGCCACGTTGAGCATCGACATGCCGCGTTCGCAGACGTGGTTGGGGAAATTATGGAAAAAGGTTCGTTACCAATACGGCGTCAACATTACGCTGAGCACATTTTTTACCGGCGATGTCGTGCTTAAAAGCCTGAATAAAAGCGAGCAATCTCGCTATGATGCGCCCAGAGGTTATCTCGTTAAATGCCGGGGTTTTGATTTGCCAACACAGCTCCAATTGCACGAAAACCACGTCGATGAACTGGAGCGTCGTACCGATAGCAAACGTCTGGCATTGTCCGATTCGGCTTATTTGCAACAAGAAAAAATATGCGCCGACAAACTGTTGGCATACAAAAAATCTCATGCCTTCATGACCTTTAACGAGTACTATCGCGCCACCAATATCGAATCGCTTTTATCTTACAGTCTGATTATGCACGCTTTAGCGGATAATATTGAGGAGGTAAAGGCATTTTAGCCGATGATATCAATCCTGATGTACGGCTAAAATTATCTGGCACGGTTAAGCAGCTTATGCGTTGACTACCTAAGTCTCTTCTTTCTGCGGGAGAAAGTTAAGACGAGTACAACCCTGACCCGGTGGGAAAGGAATTGCCTGAGCCAATATTGACGGCGATTTTCTAACGACACAACGGGTTGAATAATTCTCTCAGTTTAATAACCTATCGGCAAAAAATATGTTATAGTTAGTAGAATAATTAATTATTAAAGTTTAACTATGTCTGCAGAGCAACTTGAAATCATCGGTTTTCTTAAACAGTGTGCCCCTCTGGATACACTGGCAGAAAGCGATTTAAACACACTGGCGCAGTCAGCCAGTACCGCGTACTTTCGCGTTGACAGCATCATCTTGTCAGCCGGCAAGACCAACAATGAAGCCTTTTTACTCCGCAAAGGTGCGGTAACTTTTAAAGACCTCAGCGGCGAAACTTTACACCAACTCGATACCGGCCAATGGTTTGGCCACAGCGCCCTGTTTCAAAAGGGTATTATGCAACATTCGGTGCAAGCCAGTGAAGATTGCTTGGTTTACGTTTTCCCGTTTGCTGTCATTCAGGATTTAATGCATCACCACGACAGCGCCAAAAACTATTTTTCTGAACACAGCGGCAGCCGCTTGCGCCAGGCCGTTATGGATTATCGCGGTGACAGTCAAACGCAGCTGATTTCATCACAAATCGAAGACATTAAATTGCGCCAATCATTGCAGGTGGAAAGTCAAACCAGTATTATAGAGACCGCCAAGCTGCTGACGAAGGAGAAACGCTCGGCGGTGCTGGTTATCGACGGGCAGGACTTAAAAGGCATCACCACGGAAAGCGATTTTTGCCGCAAAGTGGTTGCCACCGGTTATGACGTTAATCAAGCCATCGCCGATATTATGACCGTTGACCCGATTGTCGTTAACGGCACGCTGTCGGCCTCCGATGCCCTGCTGCACATGGCAAAACATTCCATACATCACTTGCCGTTTCGGCGTCAAGACGGCGGTTACTCGACCATTACCGCCTCCGATTTAATTCAATTTCAAAGCCATAACCCGCTCTTTTTAATCAACGATATCTACGGGGCACTCAGCGTCGAGGAATTGCAACAGCACAGCCAAAAAATTCCCGAGTTGCTGACCGATTTGGTCAACTCCAGCTTGGCTGCTTACGATATTGGCCATTTAATTAGTTCTGTCGGTGAAGCCATCAATCAGCGCCTCATACAGCTGGCCGAACAAGAGTTGGGAGAACCGCCCATCACTTACGGCTGGTTGGTCGCCGGCTCGCTGGGGCGGCGGGAACAAACCGCTCACAGCGATCAGGACAACGCCCTGATTTTTTCCGACGATTACGAGGAGGCCGAGCACCAACCCTATTTTGATGCTTTGGCCAAGTACGTTTGCGACGGCTTGGATGCCTGCGGCTATATTTATTGCCCCGGCGATATTATGGCGACCAATCGACGGTGGCAGCTGACAGCTTCCGGCTGGCATAATCAGTTTATGGACTGGATTCACAAACCGGAGCCGGAAGCGCTACTCTATAGCACCGTGTTTTTCGATATGCGTACCATTTACGGGGACGCTGCATTGCTCGATAAAGTGATGGCCAGTGTGCTCGCACAAACCGGTAAACAAGCGCCTTTTATGACCCATATTGCTGCCAATGCGTTGCAATTTTCACCGCCTATTGGTCTGTTTCGCCACTTTGTACTGGAAAAAGGCGGTGCCGAAGCCAAGGCTTTAAACCTGAAAAACCGCGGTGTTGTGCCGATTACCGATTTGGCCAGAACACATGCGCTGGCCGGCGGTATTGGCGAACTCAATACGCAGGACCGCCTTAAAGCCGCAGGCGAGCAAGGACTGATTAGCAAACAGGCCAATTTGGATCTAATCGATGCCTATGCCTTTATCAGTTCGGTGCGCCTTAAACACCAGTGCAAACAGATAGAACTGGGTGGCAAACCGGATAATTTTGTCCCGCCGGAGATTTTGTCGTCGTTGGAGCGGGAACACTTAAAGGATGCCTTTGATGTTGTCAATACTTTGCAAAAATATTTGCGTCAACGCTACTAACAACGCTTATGCTGATTAAACAGTGGCTCCATCACCGTCGCTTTACGCAACAACTGAAAGCGCTTGAAAACAGTCCGTTAAGTGACATCTATCGCCCCCCTGAGGTGGAGCAACAAAGCTTTGAAGACGCCGATTGTCTGGTGCTGGATTTTGAAACCACGGGGCTGAATCCCAAAAATGACCGCGTGCTCAGCGCCGGCTGGACGATTATTAGCGGTGCCAGAATGCATTGGAAAGATTGTCGGCACTATCTACTTAAAGACACCGAAGCTATCCCTGATCAAAGTGTCGCCATTCACCATATCACCGAACAGGAAGCCGCCCAAGGCGTGCCCGTTACCGAGGTGTTACCGCGCTTACTGGCCAAACTCTCGGGCAAAATATTGGTGGCGCATTTTGCCGATATTGAAATCGGTTTTTTGCAGCAACTGTGCCGACAACACTACCACATCGATATACCGCTGGTCGTTATCGATACTTTGCAACTGGCTTTTTCCGTCAAATATAAAGGCGCGGTTCACATTCCCCAAAATGCCCTTAACCTCACGTCTTTGCGGATGCAATACGATTTGCCCCGTTATTGTGCCCACAACGCCAGAACCGATGCCATCGCCACTGCTGAACTGTTAATGACGTTGGTTAACCACCTGAAAGACGGCGATAAAACCGCCTTGTCAAGGCTGCTTAAACTGGCGAAAAATTGATTGACAGCTGTTGGTATTTAACCGTCCTGCACCGTATGGAAGCAGCCAACGCGACGGGTTTCTGACTCAACCGTCCGGTTGACAACGGATTGACGGTTTTTTATGTATAATATGCACAACGGGCTGTATAATTAACCTTTTTGACGTCTTTAACTCGACTTATTTAAAACAATGGCAACAACCAATTTACAAGCGCTGATTGACCTGATGGCGACGTTACGGGATAAGGAAAAAGGTTGCCCGTGGGATTTGCAGCAATCACAACAAACCTTGGTCAGTATGACCTTTGAGGAAATGTCCGAACTTGCCGACGCCATTGCCAGAGGGGACAGCCAAAACATTTGTGAAGAATTGGGCGATATCTTATTTCATTTGGTGTTTTATGCCCGTATTGCCGAGGAAAACGGCGATTTTACCATGCAGGCGGTGATTGATACGGTGGCGGAAAAAATGATACGCCGCCACCCGCATATCTTTGAGGGCAAGGTGTATGCCGATGCCGCCGAGCAAAAAGCCGACTGGGCCCGGATTAAAGCCGAAGAAAAAACCGGTAAAAGCATTCCTTACCCCATCTTGGATGATAAACAACGTTTGGACAGTTTGCCGGCAATCTTGCAAAGTATTGCTATGCAGCGAAACTTGGCAACAATGGGTTTTGATTGGCACGATGCCAATGCCGTTTTTGCCAAAGTCATCGAAGAAATGCATGAGGTTAAGGTGGAAATTGCCTTGCCTGACAATCAGGACAAAATTGTCGAAGAATATGGTGACTTGCTGTTTGCGGTGCTTAATTTGGGGCGTAAATTACACTTGGATGCCGAGATGGCGCTGCGACAAGCCAATCATAAATTTTATGCCCGTAGCGAGGCGATGATAAAGCAAGCGGGCAGCGCGGAAAAGTTCGCCGATTTATCAATGGCGGAAAAGGAAGCCTTGTGGATTAAAGTGAAGCAAACAAGCACAGACGGATAATAAAAAAAACCGCCCTTTCGGGCGGTAAAAACACGCACGGGAACTCCTTTTAACAAGTTAACCATTGCTTGGTTTTTATTATTTCAGTCTATCTCGTCATGCTTCCGGTACAAGGCGCATCGTCGAAGACAGTATAAGGAACACGGCAAGACGGTATAGCGCTGTAATGGGCATTAATTCACTTTACTGTACTTAGTCCGCTATTAAATGTCACGTCCTGTGACAGAGATGTTTCCCTACACTTGTTAAAAAGAAATAAATATGCCAAAATCTAATTTTGATTTTTTAATCAAAGAGAAATATTAATCTACTCATCTCGTTGTGCGTTTGCCGGGAAATTATCGGGAAGTATTGATCTGATTACTATAAGTGCCTCAATGTACAACGGGTTAGTTTATTGTTATTATTTAACTTTCGTATAGTTTTGTGGCATATTTTTTGTGTTGTGTATATCATTTAAGGTGATACGCCACCGTGGTAACATAATTCGATGCCAAAAAACAGAAAGAAAATAAAAAAAACTTGAAAAAATCAAAGCCACCCTTATCTATGGTCGGGTATTCAATCAACAACCGAGATAACAGTGAAACTTGAATTAAACGAACAGGAAACGCGAACATTGGTGGAAATGCTGACAATGGCGGGCTATGTGATGACACAAGCCAGCGATAATGCACTGCCCAAGGCCGAAATGATGCACGAATTGATTCAGAAAATCTTTGTGCAAGCAAAAAATGACAGTATGGCAGACGACTTTGATACCGATGAAGAGACACAAATGATTTTCCCCAATGCCAATGTCATGTCAGGTGAGGAGGATTGCCCGCTGTATTTACTAAAGACGTATAACGAATATGCGGCAGCGGATGTGCTTTCGCAGCAGTTGGGGTTACGTGATGCGGCCAAAGAACACGGTGTACCGGAGGGACAGAGTGAAGGTGAGTTCGACCCGGCCTTTATTGATGCTTTTATCAAGCATCAAACCGATTATTTGGAAGAGTTTTCGCGCCACGGTTTTGAAAATGTTCAGGTGACCAGGATTCAGCTACATTAGTTAACCAAGTGATAAATTTCGCCCCAAGTTACCAATAGGGTGGCTTGGGGCGTTTTTGTTTATAATATATTAAAATCAACTAATTAAAATTTAATTTTGCCTCTTGAAATTGATGTTAATTCTACCCATATAGTGATTATGTTAAATAAGATTTTTTAGGAGAAATCCGATGAGAGTGGACAAATTTACGTCACGTTTACAAATGGCTTTGGCAGAGGCTCAGTCCTTAGCGCTTGCCAAAGACCACCAATATATCGAACCGGTGCATTTATTGTATGCCATGCTGACCAATGACGACGGCTCGGTAAAACCCTTATTGACCAAGGTGGGGGCGCAGGTCGGGCGTTTACAGGCCGATGTCAAGGAACTGCTCGATGCTGCGCCGCAAGTCAGCGGCAGCAGCGAGGGCGAAGTGCACGTTTCCCAGGAATTGGCGAGACTGTTCAACGTCGCCGATAAAATGGCC
>PDWI01004380.1_pt1 | contig 20803 bp, 22 predicted proteins | sample 1430891 | NCBI WGS metagenome assembly PDWI01 (sample SAMN01162508, study PRJNA174530) | Oral metagenome, whole genome shotgun sequencing project. | biome: Marine environment; feature: Marine mammal; material: Swab sample of the gingival sulcus; isolation source: swab sample of gingival sulcus... | reverse complement strand
ATAAAAAACTACCATTTTCAACTAAAAAGCATCCGATGGTAGTTTCTACGGATTTGACTTTCAGCTACAAATGTGCGGTGGATTTTTGAATGTTTTTCAATAGTTACACCCAAGTTAGGTAATTTTTTGCAACATTAAATATATTTTAATTTGTTTAAAATTAACACTTTAAAAGCAAGTATAACTATATCAAATCATATCAAAAAAAATTATTTTAACATTTTTATAAAATCTCCCAAGTTAGGTACAACTATAGGGTTATAAATCAGATTTTTTAATGTAATTTATTAGCGATTCTTTTAAACTATCTAAATATTTTGTTTGGTTTGTTTTTCGAGATTTTATTTCTGCAAAAGTGTGATAATAATTGCCCAAATCTACTTTAAAAATTTGTGCTGTGACTTTTGCAATTTCTTTAATATCTGCTGTGCCATTATTAATAGAGCCGCTACTGTGAAGTGCGTAAATTAATTCAATTAAAGCAATTTTACTACCTGTCCAATTCATATCATTTTTAGGAACGTTTTTTCTAATTGGTGTTTTACCAAATTTTAAATCGCTTAATTTCTCTTCTATGTAAAATTGCAATAAATCGTAAGCGAGAATTTGTGATACTATGTGATCGTGACTCGTAGAAAAATCGGGATCAAATTCAAACAAATTAGGAGTAACATTTAAATTAATATCATAGTTATTTCGAGTAAAAAATTTTTCATCTAAATACGAGCTTTGCGTTCTGTAATATTTATAAAATGTTTTGTTAGACTTAAAAAAATTTTTACCCGCTTTTAAATGTTTTTTGTAATATTTTATTTTTGATTTTTTACCTCCATTTGGTAATAAAGACTCAATATTAAAAACCCCTATATGATATATAAGTTTTGACATAAACAAGGGTTTTATTTCTTTAAAAAAATAGATTTCATTTTCTGCTGACAGCGTATTTAGATCATTAAAATGCTTTTTTACAGAGTGTAAAGTATTTATACATAACTCTATAGCTTGTTTATGAATAGAAAGTTTATTATTATTCATTAATAGAATTGATGAGAGGTCTTGATTTAGTTCTTCAAGTTTTTCGTTGTAAAATTCAAACATTAATTTAAGTTTTTTATGCAACACGAAATTATAGCAATTGATTTTGTTTTTGTATAAAAAAACATTCTTTGTGTTGCTAATTATCAAACTATATTTTCACACTTTCTTTTATAATTAGGTTTTCTAAAAAAAAATACCCGTAAAAATGTGATATAATAATAAAATATTAAAAATTCGATTAACATATTTTTAACTCAAAATTCTAATAAATTGGTATTTAATTTGTAGTAAACATGAGCAAAAACCATTTATAATGAAACATTTAATAGTACTTACAGTAGCAGTTTTTTGTATGACTGGATGTAATGCACAAAACACTAAGAAAAACAAAGACACAGAAAATCAATTAGCTCAAAAAGAAGAGCCTAAAGGAAGTTGGGAAGTAAAAAAAGAAGTTGATGAAAACGGAAATATTATTAGGTATGATTCTATTTATACATATTCATCAAAAGATAAATTAGGAACAAATGTTATAAAAAAGTACCGTTCTATAATTTCTGAACATTTCCCTGAATTTAAAGATGATTTATTAGCCGACAAAAACGATAACGAAGTAGATGATGTAGAGCAGTATTTTGAAAAATTGTTTGAGAATAATATGATAAATGATGAAATGTTACAACAATTCCCAGAAATGAAGCAAATGTTAAAACAGATGGAAGCAATACAACAACAAATGATGCAACATTATCGTCATCGTACTCCTTTTTCAACAATCCCTAAAAGCGATAGTAATAGCACAGATTATAAAAAAGAGGACAGTTTATAATTTTTTCTAATTAATAAATAATTTTTGATAAGTTGATTAGTGTCCGCAAAGTTTCCTCTTTCTTTGCGGATTTTTTCTATTACAAATTTATATTGGCTAAGGTTAGTAGTTTGTGATTTATTAAATAAAAACATATAACTTATCTATAATTTTGAACTTCGTTTTTGTATTAATTTTGAGCAACAAATTTGATTTAGAGAGTATTTCTACTGTTGATAGTGTAGGATTTTTAGTTATTTTTGGTATTGTAAATTTTGTTGATTATAAATTATTTAATAAAATAAAGGAAATAAAATCATTCCTCTATCGGGGTTTATTTTGTGTGTTATTGCAACCGGGATATTAATTAATCAACAATATCATTCTAATATAACAGATGTAATTGTATCACTATCAATTATCATATCTTGCTTTGTGTTAGAGTGGTTTTACAAAAAAAGTAAAAAATAAAATGGATAATCTTATAACATTTTCGATTACCGTGTTCACGGGTTTTTTTGCCATAATGAACCCAATTTCTAATATGCCAATATTCATATCTTTGGTAGATGGTGCAGATAAAAAAACTAAACAAAGGGTAAATAAAAAAGCTATTCTTATTGCTTTTATTATCGTAAGTATTTTTGTCATTACAGGAAAATTTATTTTTGAATTATTTGGAATAACAATACCTGCTTTTAAAATAACAGGAGGAGTATTGATTTTTTATGTAGGATTTGAAATGTTACAATCTAAAAAATCTAGTATCAAGCACCTAGGAAATACAAATTTTGATGAAAATATAGCCGTTTCTCCTTTAGCTATTCCTCTGCTTGCAGGACCGGGAACCATTGTTACCGCTATGAATTTTGTGCCAAATAATAGTTATACTCATATGCTGATTGTTTTACTGGCATTTGGAGTACTTTGCTTAATAACCTATTTTGTTTTTAAATATAGCGATGTCATAGTTCAAAAAATAGGCGATAATGTAATTGCCGTTATTGGAAAAATTATGGGATTGATAATTGCAATTATAGGTACAAGTATGATTATTGAAGGGATAAAAATATCATTTCATTTAATAAAATAAAAAATTGTACACTTCCAAAATTTGTTCTGATTTGTATTTTTCTAATTTAACTCGTTTTGGCATTATTGTAATGCGTATTTAAGGCTTTATTTTTAAATTTACTATTTCTTCACCTTGGCAAATCTGCCGAATAAATAAGAAATAAAGTTGTACATGTTTTTACTATATACTGCCAAGCACCGTTTAAATAGTCTATATCGAAATATTTTCTTATCAAGATAGCGGGTGTTGTTCATTGCTACACCTACTTTATTATTATCCCTCAGAATTCTGTAGTTTTTTCCGTTATTCATAACTTTTTTGTAAAAACTAATATTGTTGACTGTTATTCTAAATGAGAAATTTGCAAAAGTAATTTTTCCAATATATAAGTAATTAACAAAACAGAGAAGATTATGGTACTATTACAATGGCCTCTATTATTGGTTAGCAATATAGAACAAGACGATTACGAAAAGCATAGATTGGGACAACTGATTGAAGAATTAAAAAACAAGGAAGTAGCATATGTACATACCGAAAAATTAGAAAGGGTATTGGATTTATGTTCCACCAAAAGAGATATTGCTGGTGTGTTTATCGATTGGTATGTTGAGGAAGATATTAATAAAAAGGTAGATGTTGTACTGAATCTTCGTCAAAAATTCTCTGATTTACCTATTTTTATTTTAGCGGAAAAAATACAATCAGAAGTTCTTCCAACTGAGGTGTTAGCTGCATTAACAGGCTTTTACTTTTTAGACGAAGACACTTTACCATTTATAGCAGGGCGACTTAAAAGATTTATATCGGATTATGTAAAAAAGTTGTACCCTCCATTTTTTGAAGCTCTACAGAAATATGTAGAAAATTATAAATATGCTTGGCACACCCCGGGACATATGGGTGGTGAGGGATTTTTAAAGAGTCCTACAGGTCAAGCTTTTTATCATTTTTTTGGCGAAAATATAATGCGTGCCGACTTATCGGTTTCTGTTCCGGAATTAGGTTCTCTACTCGATCATAGTGGTGTGGTAAAAGAAGCTGAGAAATTGGCAGAAAAAACTTTCTTATCAGATTTAACTTATTTCATATTGAACGGTACATCAACAGCCAATCAAGTTATTTGGCACAGCCAAGTGTCAACAAACGACATTGCTTTGGTAGATAGGAATTGTCATAAATCGTTGAACTATGCGATGGTAATTACCGGAGCAATACCAATGTATATGAAACCTCGCCGAAATGGCATTGGTATTATAGGGCCTGTGCGTTTGTCCGAATTTTCAAAAGCTAAAGGTGATTTAAAGAAAAAAGAAAACCCATTATTAAGTGAGCAACAACGCCAACTAAGTTTTAAGATGTCAGCTTTGACCAATTCTACTTACGACGGTTTGTGTTACAATGTTCCCCTTATTAAAAATACTTTAGAAAACCACGTTGAGTACCTGCACTTTGATGAAGCTTGGTATGCCTATGCGGCATTTCACCCTATTTATAAAAATTTTTTCGGAATGACCGAAGATATACAGGCAAGTAATCATCCACCGGTTTTCTGTACACAATCTACCCATAAATTGCTTACTGCTTTTTCTCAAGCATCAATGATTCATGTAAGGCATGGGGGGACTGAGAAAATTGTACATGATGAATTTAATGAAGCATATATGATGCATGGTTCAACTTCTCCAAATTATCCTATGATAGCATCTTTAGATATTTCCACTCAAATGATGAATAGAGATGGGAAACAGATGAGTAACGATAATATTTTATCAGCGGTTGAGTTGCGTCAGCGTATTCAAAAAATACACAATGAATACAAAACTAAAGGCGATTGGTTTTTCAAAATGTGGCAACCTGAAACTTTGGAAGATGGAACTGATTTTTGTAATGCCAACCCTAATTCTCTTATCAACAATCAAAGTGTCTGGATTTTATCTGCAAAAGACAAATGGCATGGTTTTGATGATATAGAAGACAACTTTATTTTGTTAGACCCTATCAAATTAACTTTTTTAACACCTGGCGTAGATAAAAATGGCGACTATTTAGACAATGGTATTCCTGCCGGAATTGTTACTGATTATCTGATAAACAAAGGGATTGTAGTAGAAAAAACCGACACTTATTCTTTCTTAATGTTACATTCCTTTGGAACAACAAGAGGCAAACACGGAGAGCTACTATCTACTTTAATCGATTTTAAATCAGATTATGACAGAAACACATCACTTAAGGAGGTGTTTCCTAATTTATTAAAAGAAGATGATGATTATAAAACAATGGGATTAAGAGATTTGTGTGATAAAATGCACAACTTTTTTAAAGAAAAGGACTTTTTAAAAGTAATGCACAATGCTTTTGAAAAATTGCCAAAACAAGTCATGAAGCCTGCAGATGCTTATGAGGCTTTAGTCCGCAAACAGGTGGAATATGTTCATCTTAATGAGATGATGAATCGAATACCGGCAGTTATGTTGGTGCCCTATCCTCCGGGAATACCAGTAATGATGGGAGGAGAATTATTAAATGAGGAAGCTAAAAATATTTTTTCTTTCTTACAAACACTTCAAGAGTTTGAAAACACATTTAAAGGCTACGAAAAAGATATTCATGGAGTAGAGCGTGATGTTATAAATGGCAAAATATATTACAAAACACTTTGCTTGAAGAAATAACGAAATAATTTTTGATATATACAAACTATATACCCTCCATTTTTTATTTATACATAACAAACAAAAACAGAATAATTATGAAAATTAAAAGAATGCCGGAAAAGGCAAAAATTGACAGAACAGCAATTAGTATTTACGATAATTATTGTGATGGATACGGTGCAACCGGAAATACAGGTAATGGCTATGTGAGTGTGCTAAAAGTTTCAACTGGTGAGGTTACAAAAGATGAAGATTTCCTTTTAGACGGTATTGTAGCTTACGACAGAGCAGAAGCTGCCGATGCATATGTAGGGCAAATAAATATGATTACCGCATCATCTTTTTGTGGTATCGCCGGCCAAATATGGGGATATGACATAGCTACCGTCGATACTATTGAAAATGATGAAGAAGAACCGGTTTTAATGGTCAAGCAATTCGATGGTTCTAAGCTACCTATTTATGATGCAGCTCCATTGTTAGAAGCCGGAATTTCACTGTTTGGTACAGAAAAAGATAGGAAATTCCCTCCGGTTCCGGGCGGACATATTATTTGTGCCAATAAAAGCGTTACAGCTTATCGCCCTGAAAACAAAGCCTTAAAAGAAAATGAAGCATATGGCGTATGGTGTTTTATAGCCATTTCAATCACCAAGGACAGAGAGAATTCAGCCGACTTATTTATAGAAGATGCCGGTTTATGGACAAAAGACGATAACCCTGAAAATTTAAAGGCATTTTTAGAAGAACATCGTAAAAACGTAGCATGGTCAATTACCTCTTGTGGAGAAGATTCAGGCGTATTATTTGAACGTACTTACGTTGGTTTTGCCTATCGTATTATAAGTCCGGGCAATATAGGTACAGCATTGACTTGTGCTCCTTACGTAAGTTTGGCTAAAAATGCTATCCCTAAAGAGGGCTTTCATCAACTCAATAATATAACCCTTAAAGAATGGAAAAATACAACAAGTAACAAATAACCTTTTAAAGATTTATTATTATGAGTGACGCATCTAAGAAAATTGGCTTAATTGGCTTAATATCCATGGTTATAGGTTCCATGATAGGTGGTGGTATTTTTAATATAGCACAAAACATGTCAGCAGGTTCTGCATTAGGCCCTGTAATAATAGCTTGGGTTATAACTGCAATAGGAATGCTAGCTTTGGCTTTTACCTTTAAGCAATTATCAGAGCAACGTCCGGAATTATCAAATGGTATATATTCTTATGCAAGAGAAGGATTTGGTAATTATGTAGGATTTAACTCGGCTTGGGGCTACTGGATTGCTTCGGCTACTGGAAACGTAGCTTTTGCTGTAATGTTGAATGATTCTTTAGGGCATTTCTTTCCGGTTCTTTTGAAGCATGGCTGGCAAACTGTAGTATTTGGTGTTGTTCTAATATGGTTTTACAATTTCCTTGTTTTACGAGGCGTAAAACAAGCTGCCACAATAAATACCGTTACGGTTATTGCTAAATTTTTAACGATTATAGCAATTATAATTGCTATAATAATATTTTTCAAAATAGATACCTTTACACTCGATTTTTGGGGTGAAAATCTCAAATTAGGAAGTATTGGCGACCAAATAAAAGCCCCTATGTTAGTAACATTATGGTGTTTTATTGGTATTGAGGGGGCTGTGGTGATATCCGGAAGAGCCAAAAAACCGGAACAAGTCGGGATTGCAACCGTAGTAGGATTCTTAATAGCATTTTTAGTATATGTTGCCATTAGTGTATTGGCTTATGGTATCTCACAACAACCCGAATTGGCAAAATTAACAGATCCCTCAACAGGTTATTTGTTACAAAAAGATATAGGTAATTGGTTTGTTGACTTTGTAAATATTGCTGTTATCATTTCTGTTGGTGGTGCATGGGTAGCTTGGACTGTATTGGTTGCAGAAGCTCCTTACACTGCTGCTTTAGACAAAAATTTACCTAAAATTTTTGCCAGAGAAAATGATAAGAATGTACCTAGTGCTTCGTTATATATATCAAGTGTTGTAATGACTATATTTATGATATTAGTAGTTACAGCCAAAGATGTATATATGGCTGCTGTTGATGTTACAGGAGTTGTTATCTTACCATCGTACTTATTAAGTTCGTTATTTTTGTGGAAATCGGCATCAGAAAAAAGTATTTATTCAGATAATAATAAAAAACGTAAAAGTGCACTATTTATAGGTGTTTTGTCCACTATCTATTGTTTGTGGTTATTATACGCTGCCGGATTATCTTATCTACTTATAGGAAGTATAATATATGCTATTGGTATCTACTTCTTTTGGACAGCACGTAAAGAACAAAAATTAGATAAAAAAGAATCAGTATTTACAACAAACGAAAAGTGGATTGCTATATCTATAGGTGTTCTATCTATTATGTCAATAATACTATTGATAATGGGTAAAATAGGTTTCTAAAACTTTAATTATTAATCATAGTGTATACAATATTAAAACTATTCATAGCCTACAGGAAAACCTTTAGTTTTTCAAATCTCCGATAAGAAATTTCCAAAGATATTTGAGTAGTTCTAAAGTAATGTATTCATTTCAAAAATATTAAGAAATCATGAAAAAAAATCCAAATTACAGAGTAGGTCAATGGTTACCTACTGACCACGAATTTTTAACCACATGGATGCAAAGTTTAACTGACGAGGTAGAAAAAGAAAAAAAACCTTTGTTGCCTCCTGTTCAGGCTTTTAAAGATTTAATTGAAAATGACAGGCAAGTGTTTAACTTAGTGCAAGCAATGTTTGAAGAAGTTCCCGAGAAATATAAAAATACCCCTATGGGAACGCCACAGGTTAAAGATTACAATCACATGTTGCAGCTAATAAACGGGGTAATGACAACACCTCCGGAGTTTAACACAACCGGATTAGTTGGTTTTCCTATTAATGCTATATTAGATTGGCCTATGGCAACAGCAGCAGGGTATGTACTGTTTATGAACGAAAAAGTAAACAAGATTATTAAAGGCATTCTTGATTATTGGGGAGAATTTTTATCTTCTCCCGCATCGGTATCTGTTTTAAATACAACCGAAAAAGGCTGGCTTAATCCTACGGCTTTAAAGAGTATGTGCGATGCTGCATATGGTTCTAAGTTTACTGATTTATTCAATTGTCCAAACAATGATGTTAATCAACATTTTGGTTTTACCTCATGGGATCATTTTTTTACACGTACATTTAAAGAAGGAGTACGTCCTGTCGCATCACCAAAAGATGACAGTGTCTTAGCCAATGCTTGTGAGTCTGCCCCTTTTAGAGTTGTAAAAAATGCTGAGTTAAAGGCTAAGTTTTGGGTAAAAGGTCAACCTTATTCTTTACAAGACATGATGGATAATGATTCTTTTGCTCCTCAGTTTGCAGGCGGAACAGTATATCAAGCCTTTTTAAGTGCATTAAGTTATCACCGTTGGCATTCACCGGTTAGTGGAACTATAGTAAAAGCGTATAATGTATATGGTAGTTATTACTCTGAAGATTACTATCAAGGCTTTCATAGTATAGATGGTGTTCCAGACCCATCTGGTCCAAATAACTCGCAAGCCTATATTACAGAGGTAGCTTCTCGTGCTATTATTTATATACAAGCCGATAATCCTGATATTGGTTTAATGTGCTTTATTGCAATAGGTATGGCAGAGGTGTCTTCTAATGAAATAACCGTAAAGGAAGGACAGCATATTAACAAAGGTGAGCAGCTTGGTATGTTTCACTTTGGCGGTTCTACGCATTGTTTAATTTTTAGAAAAGACGTTAATATAGAATTTGATTTACATGGACAAGAACCAAGTTTAGATTCTAACAATATTCCTGTTTGCTCTGTTATTGGAAGAGTTGTCAAATAAACACATTATTAGTGCCAATAACTTTTTTAAGGCATTAAATATTCTTTTGTCTGGCAAATACTGTTGATTGAAGTACAATGAAAAAAAGAAAAAAGAAAAGCAAACAGTTTTCATTCCTCCTTTTCCTTGTTTTTAAAGAATAAAAAATAGACTGATGAAATATCTAAGCACATTATTAATTAGTGTATTAATGGTAACTGTAACCATGGCACAGAATAACAACAAAAAGAAATACGATGTTAATCCTGATTCATTGCGAATAAAGCAACAACGATATACTTCATCTCCAAAACCCAAGTATAAAAAGCTTTCGGTAAGTGGAACAGTGCGAATGGTTGGTACAATGGACTTTGGAAAACATATGATTTTAAACCAAAATGATTTTATTACCTCTTCAATTCCTTTGGAGGTCTCAAAAGCAGAGACTGCCAGACTGACTGCCGATTTACGTGAATCAAATATTGCTCTTGACGGTAACTTTAAATTTGGGAGAGAGATTGTTCATTCCTATATAGAAGTTGCTATTGCATCCAATGGTGATTTGGACTTGCACCTTGCTTATATTGATGCATGGAATTTTCATATTGGTAGAGATTGGACTACTTTTAGTAATCTAAATGCTATCCCTAATCAAGTTGATTTTGAGGGGTCTAATGCTTTAACACTACCTATCAATGACCAGATAAGGTACAGTAGGCAATTAAACAAAAAATGGACTATAGATTTGGCATTAGAAATACATGCTGCAGATTTTACTCCTATTGTAACAACTGATCCTAAATACCAGAGTGTACCTGATTTTGTAGCCAAAATTACCAAAACAGGTCAATGGGGAGAAGTTTCATTGGCTGGTGTAGCCCGTTTAATAACTTATCTTTCCGCCCCGGAAGATACAAAGAATATATTTGGAGGCGGAACAATGATTGCCGGTGTTATTAATTTATTTCCCACTGCTCATAATACACAAAAAGATAATTTAATGTTTTCAGGTGTAGTGGGTAGTGGTATACAATATTACATTGATGACTTATCAGGTTTGGGATTAGATGCTGCTCCTCTTCACTCTCCCAACAGCATAGATGCACTAAGTTCTATAGGAGGTTATATGGCTTACCAACACTATTGGAGTAAAAACACCAGTTCTACTGCTGTAGCTGGTTATTTAGATCTTGAAGAGAACAAATATTTACCTGTACAAACATTTAAAAACTCACAATATTTTGCCGTTAATTTTATGGCAACACCATTTAGTAATTTTTCATTTGGCATAGAATTTATGCACGGAAAACTCAAAGCACAAAACAACAAAAATGCTTCAGCAAATCGTATTCAAACTATGGTTTCTTATAGTTTCTAAGAAAACTATAATACTTTAGAATAAAAAATTAATAATTCTTTTAAGTTTTACACTTCCGGAACCTATAAGATATCGGTCTGGAATAGTTATCTAAATTAAAAAAGTGATTTCTTGAATTAATTTAAGACCCTCTTCTTTTTTAAAATAAGGTTATGAAGGTAATTCTGCAGTAAAGAGGGACTCACACCTGTTTTAGATTTAACAAAATTACTAAAATTAGAAGGAGCATCAAATCCATATTTATATGCCAATTCCTTATGTGATAACTTACTGTATATCATCTCCCTTTTTATTTCTAATAGCATAAAGTGATGAATATATTTTAGCGGAGACAATCCTAAATGTTTATTGCTAAGCATTGCTAATTTTCTGGAAGATATCTTTAACGCATCAGCATACTCCGTAATTGATAGATTGGTAAAGTTCTCTCGTACTAAATGAGTGAATTTTAAAATCAATTCCTCATTTTTATCAAAAACATAATTTTGAGAAGTTGAAATTAATTCCTCAATAAAATAGAGCAAATTTGAAAGATGGTGCATCAACCTTATTTTACGAAATTTTACATCTTTTTTTTGCAGCTTATAAATAGTTATTAGCCTTGCTGTAAATTCATCATAAAGCATCTTGTCTTCCTCAAAGAGAATAGCTTTATATGATGCCATATTAATAATAGATAACGATTGAGCAATAACATCAGGTAAAAGAGCATCTTCGGTAAAATCTAAACATAAACCATAATCTAAGTTTTGACCATTGCATTGATGTATTTGTCTCGGCTTTATAATATAGGCACTGTGATTCTTTATGGTATAACTGTTGAAATCAATGAGTTGCCTACCCGCTCCTTTTTTTACAAATAACAATTCATAACTGTTAGAACGACGTAGCCGATACAGCCTGCGGTTTTTTATTTTGCTTATATTAATCAAATCTATAAAGTAGTTGATTTTAGTGTACTGTAATAATCGGTACGTTGGTGTATTGTAAAATACTTTTTAACCTATCTTCACCAAAGAGTTGCCCCCAAATGGTAGTTTTGTGTGGGTGCATTCCTAACGCATCAATGTTATGGTCTTTTATAAATTGGTATAGGTCTTTGTTTAACGAAACATTTTTTGAAATTAAATAAAAATCAATTACATCGTTGTCCTTAAAATAGGGTTTTATATTGTAATCCATTTGTTGTTGTTCATTGAGCATATCGCCTATATGAACACAGTGTATTTTTGCTTCAAAAGGTTTTATGAAGTTGAGGAACTTTTCAATTTCATCCACCGTATGCTTATGATAATCAAATGTATAGGCTATATTTTTAATAGGCTTGTATTCGTTTTGTTCAGGAACTACAATTACAGGAATTTTGGCATTTCTCAATAACTTTTCGCTAATATTTTTTACCAATTTAGATGGATGATGTTGGTCGTGAATCCCCGAAATAATCATATCAAAATCACCATCTTCAATTTCAAAATTAATATCTGTTATTGCATCGCCAAACTGAAAATTATAATTTACAGGTACTTTTTCTAAATCACAATTTTTAATATGTTCTTGAACGATGGCTTTAAAAGTACCTAATTTTTCGCATGCATCAGCATTTTCTAATTGATAGGCTTGTGCTATCATCATTGCGTTGTCGTCACCAATTCCATCACCGTAATAGGAACTTTCACCGTAAATTAGCGGTACAAATGAATTGTAAAAAATTTCAATATGGCTGTTGTGGTGTTTTGCAAATTCTAATGCATAAAGTACAGTGTACAGGGAAGTATCACTTAAATCTACTGGTACAAGAATTTTTCTAATAGTGTTCATAATTTAGTTGTTTATTTTAAAATTGTTATTTCTATTATTACGATAAATGCGAGCGTAACATCCATGCCATTTTTTCGTGTTTTTCTAGCAAAGTTGTGGCAAAATCAGCTGTGCCTGAATCCTGACAAGCTTCTTCTTTAATCACATCTTTACGTAATATTCTTATAATGGTTTCGTGGTCATTTACCAAGATTTCTAACATTGTTCTGGCAGTTAAATCGGCGTGATTTACCTCTAATAAATGTGTTAATTTTAAATAATCGGTCATTGTACCTACAGCAAAATGCCCTAATTGGCGGATACGTTCTGCGGTGTCATCAACAATAACATCAAGTTCTTTGTATTGTTTTTCGAGTAAAATATGTAATCCGTAAAAATTATCTCCGGTAATATTCCAATGAAAATTACGTGTTTTTGCATACAATACATTTTCGTCTGCCAAAAGTGTGTTTAATAAATCGGCAGATTTTTGTCTGTTTTCTTTAGAAATTCCAATTGTTATTTTCATTTTATTGTGGTTTTAAGTTATTGTTTATAAAAGTCCTTTCTCTAGATTTTTAATATTTTTTCCATTTAAATGGCTTGAAAACACAGGGAATAGCACTTCCTCAAAAATAGATTCGTGGGTGTAGTAGATATGCTCTACAAAACCCAATAATGCTTTTTTAATCTCGTTGGCTTCATTTTCTTTTAAATTTTCTAAATACTCTCTAACAGGTTGTAATTTTTTTTCGATAGCTTCTCTTCGTAGGTTCTTATCATTGGGTAAAATGGTTTCAAACTGTTCTATTTTTTCTCTTAAATTTGGGGCAACTTCATTAAAAAAGTCGTGTAAAAAATTGGGGGACGAATAACTTTCTATTTTGTTATAATCGAGAACAGCATGTATTTCGTCTTTGGTAAGTTTTCCGTTGTGATTTGCCGAGTAAATACTTAATAATGCAGGTGCATTTAGTAATTGTTCTTTTACATCAGGTTCAATGTTTTTAAATAAAAATTCCATAATACTATTTATTGATGAATTTTGATTTGATTTTGTAGTTGTTGTACTTTTTTGTACATTCTAGATACGCCTTTTTATTTGGGAGAAGAGGCTTTTTATCAATTTTTGATATTCTGTAATAATGAACTTGTTTAGACTATAAATGCCATTGATTGGTATTATAACAGTATGTTTTTTAATTTAAATGATGCAAAGGTTTGCACAATTCCGTAAGCAATAAAGAATATGCTTAACAATACCGTGAGCTTAATACCCGAAATAAACGGACTGTTGATAATTATAAACCCAAAAACTAATGAAATAATACCGAGAATAATAAACCAGATTTTCATTCCGCTAAAACCTTCGCCCATTACAAATGGTAATGAAAGTTGTGAAATTCCGAGAAAAATTACCCAAAATCCGATAAAGTACGGTAAAATTTCCACCGTAAATGCAGGACTTGAAAGGATTAAAATTCCTAAAATAACATCGAGTAACCCTTCGATTAAGTACCAACTTTTGGAGCGATCTCTACTATTTTTATTGAATAAGGCAAAGAGGTAAAAAATACCCGACACTAACATAAAATATCCGATATATAAACCAACAGTATATAGGGCCTCAGCAGGATGATACAATGCGACGCATCCCATTAAAATAAATAAAATTCCTTTTAAGGTATTTACCCACCAATGTTTTTTAATTGTCTTGATTTCAGTAGTCATAATTTTAAAATTTAAGTTGGTTATTAATTTATTCTTCTTCATTCCCTACCCATTGCCAAGCATCGTTTAAATTATCTATATCGAAATATTTTTCTTGCCAAGGGAGTACGGCGTTGTCCATTGCTATGCCTACTTTTAATAATTGGCTATCACCAACAATGGCAACTTTGCGTATAAACTTCCGGTCTTTTATCGCCATCTTTAATACTTCTAAAATACCATCTAAACTAATTTTGGTATGTGGAGTTACCAACACTATAAAATGAAGGTTATCGGTTTTTTTGTGAAGTTCAGCAATCGTATCATCAATTTTTTTAATATGTTCTTGAGTTACTTTTTCGTTGGTCAGCTCAATGCTAATTACGTTACTGTGAGTTTTACTAATTTCTATATACATAATGTTTGGCTGGTTAAACAAGAATGAGGTTATGCAGTTATAACAGTAACCTCAATTCAAAAATTAAATAGAAAAACTGAATTAAACTTAAGGTTTAGTTACATTGTAGTTTTTAATAAAAAATGGAGTTCAAAAATTGCTGTTTTTTTCAAACTCCATCAATCAACTATTAAAAACTAAAAAGATTTACTATTAAAAAATTGCTACTTCGTGCTTCTTTAAAAAGTCTTTTATTTTATCGGTTTGTGCTTTAATATCCTTTTCTAAATTTTTACCTCCTTCTTTAATTTTAGTAGCTAATTTTTTACTTTCGGCTTGTATGGCTTTAGCCTCTTCTTTAGCCTTACCTTTTAGAGTTACTACTGCATTGTTTAACGAGCGTAAAGCTTTGCTAAAAAAATACGTGCCTTTTGCCGGCTCGTCCAATAAGGTAGAAATAGTGTAAATAAAATAATCATGTGCCACTAACATTTCAGCATTACCAAAGGCCTGAGTTAAAGTTGCCAAGTCTTGCTCTCCTTTTTTTACATTGCCAATTAAATTATTAATCTTGGCAATAGATGCGTTTAAGATTTTTTTGTTTTTTGCATCTAAATTTGCACCTTCTTTTTTTAATTCAGCTACACCATCTTCAATAAATTTAGCCGATTTGGTGTAATCCTTTTGCTGATATGCTTCTAATGAAGCCATAAAATTAATGTCAGACAAATTGGGTAATTTATCTACTACTTCTTCTTGTTCCAACACAAGGTCATCTTTTGGGGTGATGTCTGTCTTGGTTTCTTTTTTGTCGTTTTTGCAGGCAACAAACAATATAATGCCTACTATTAAAATTGCGAGTTTTTTCATTTTTTTATTGATTGATTTAGAGATTATAAAAGTGTTATTTTCTAACTAAAAAAGTATTTCCTACCAAATCAAAAAACACTATTTGTTTTTGGTTACCTTTTTGTAGCTTTACTTTAAAATACATTTTATTGTGGAGGCCCTCTACAATTTTTTCTTTATTACCAATGGGTGTCCAACCTTTGTAATCTTTTTTTAATGTGTTTATAATAGCAACAGGCAATTGTGAGTCTTTTACGGTTTCTTTCATACGTACTAGTTTTCCGTTTTTATCATACACCATGTAACGTTTGTAGTTGGTACCTTTCATTAAAACCGAATACTGGTCGGCTTTGTGTGTTTTAAAGTAATCATCTTCATCAAAATCTACCTCCCAAACGGGTTCTTCTATAGCACTTGATACGCTGTACCACACCACTTCATTTTCATTTGGGTAATATTCTTCTACTGTGTTTACAACCACCTCTGGCACTTCGGCTTTTTTTATTATTTTTAAGGTCTGCGTGTGTTGAGCAAATCCAAAATTAATGCTCATTAGAAATACTGTTAGATAAAAAATTTTTGTTTTCATTTTGTTTGTGTTTATAAATTAATTCTAATATTTGCACCAAAAATAAAACATTAATAATCAAGTATTTAGTATAAAAAAATAGCATTTGTGACATTATAAAATATGAGAACCAATAAGATATTTGTTTTGATAAATTCATTATCAAAAACCGAAAAACATAAGATTAAAAAGCAATTTAACTACAACAATGAGAATAAACAGTATAAAAAATTGTTTGATTTATTAGTAAGTTGTGACATTAACAACTTAACCAAAGATGTAATTTATGCAAAACTTTATGATGTTCCATACACCCCTAATAAAGACTATTTACTTAGAAATGCCTATAGAAACTTAGCTAAAAAGATAGAAGACTTTTTAATTGAGGAAGCTTTTAGAAGAGATATTCATAAAAATTTGAATATTCGTAACTACTATTTATTAAGGTCATATAAACATTTGCGATTATATCATTTATTTGATGTAAATGCTAGTAACTTTAGTAAAAAAGCATTAGCTGATGGTGATTATTTGATGGCCTCAGCTATTATGAGTTTGCAGGTTAATAATTATATGCATTATTTATTACCTACCACTAAAAATTTTGAAAAAGCGGGAAACTTACTAATGTTACAAATGGCATATTTGAGTGCTTATTATCTAAATACTAAGTACAAAACTGAAATTAAGAAGCAACAAATTGCTTATGCTATTTCATTAAATATAACTAACAATGTTATTGACCCGATTGATAAAAACCAGCAACTATACGATAATTATTTACAATTAAAGTATAAAATTTTTACCGATGTTAGCGATGCTGACATTACACTGTTAGAAAAGTGTTTGTCCATTTTAAAAAAACTACCCAAAACATTTATAGATGTGGCATACGAATTACAATTTTGTCAGCTTGCTTTAGCTCACGAATACACTGTAACAGAAGCCTACAAAAAAGCTAATAAAATATATGAAAACCTTTTAAGTGAAAAAATTGATAGCAAGCTAAAAGCTTCGTTAGTTTTTGACTACGTATCTAATCTCATCCGCCAAGAGCACTACAATGAAGCTTTGCAAAAAGTAAAAAAGTTTGATGCTGATATTAAAGAGCAAATACCTGCACTACAGCATAAAGTTCATTTTATAAAACTAATGCTATTGGCATTTTTAAAGGATGATGAATTGTTGTACAAACAAATACCTATTTGTAACGGATTAATAGATTACGAAAAATATTGGTGTAGATTTTTATACAGTATTGCTGCTTATTTAAGAGGTTATTTTGAAGATGCACACCGCGAATGTATTAATTTAAAAAACAGTTTACATTACAAAGAACCTAAATTTGATGTACGAGATATTCTTAATTTTTACATCCGTTTTTTCAATTTGTTGAAGAATAATATTGAAAAAAACAAACACAACCATTTACAAAAAGGCCTATATAATTTACAACACGATATTACCATTTATACAGAAAATGCTTTACCAGAATTTAAAGAATATTTACCCTTTTTATGGATTAAGCGAGAAGTAAAATTAAAATTAAACCAATAAATACAACCTCAGTCAATCCGAAGAAACTAAAAAATAAGTATATGAAACCATATTATGACAATTTAGTAGAAGCCACTAACAATTTAAACATACTAGGCTACACCGAAGATTTTGAAGCACAAACCAACAGTATTGTTGCACTATATTCCAAAAAAGAATATCAACCTGAAGATTTAACTATTGAAAAATCGTATCGATTTTTCAGCAATTCGGATGTAGGCGACGAAGCCGAACTTTTTGTAATAACAGCAAACGATGGCACAAAAGGCACATTAAGTATATCATATAGTGCCCAAGAAACAGAAAATTTGTCACTTATTAAAAGAATGAAAAGCATTTAAGTTTTTAAAAGGTTAATGTTTTCATAATTATAGATCAATCAGTTATTTAGTTGGTGTAATGGTATGTTTTTTGAAATTACATTAATAAAAAAACTGAGGTATAATTTAAAATAATATAATTATGAGGATATATAAAACTAGAACAAAAAAAATATTAGGATTACTGCTGTTATTTTCAATGGTTTTTGGGCTAACAGGTGTTAATGCTCAACATAAAAAAACAAATATTTCAAGCAAAATTTCTTACCGTGTAATTTCGAACGCTTTTTATCCAATTCAAGGCGAAAGCAATTTTTTAAATGCCGAAATAGAACTTAACGATGATACGAAAGAACTTGAACGAATAGATTTTGAAGTGCCTGTTAATTCTTTTATGGGTTTTAACTCTGAATATCTACAATGGGTTGGCGGATTTGGAAGTCAGAATTTAAGATTTAAAGGCAATAAAGTAGAAAAAATAGATGATAAAAATTACAGAATAATTGGCAATCTGAATTTTAGAAACATCAGCTCACCACTGGAGATACAAATGCAAAAAAGGGATTCGTCCAATCAATTTATATTGTCAGGGAACTTTAATTTAAGAGTTCGAGATTTTTTTATTGGACATTATGTTTCAAGACGCTTAGTGCCATCTTGGATTCCTTTTAAGGTTACTTTAGCGTTTAATAAAAATGATATTAACGAAGCATCTTAACCATAAGAAAAGAGCCTTTTTAAGGCTCTTTTACTCTTTAAAATTATACATTTTATTAAAATTAATTTCTAGTTCTCGTTTTAAATAAAGTCTTAAAATTATAGGCATTTCTTTTTCAATATTCTGTAATTTTAATTGCCCTGTTTTAGTTTAAAGAAAATATTCGCTCTACGTTTTGACACTTCTTTTTCGCCTTTAGTAATTCGGGTATCGAAATTGAGATTGTGTCCTTTATTTACACTGGTGGTTTCTTTTTTAACCAATTCAAAAAAACGTTCGTAATATTTGGCAGTATCTGGGTCATTTACTTTTCCAAAAAACTGATACGATAAATTACTCAAAATCGCTTTACTGGCTTTATCGCCATAGAGCATATCATTTTGAATTTTGTCTTGCATTACATAAACTGTAGAAACGTCGTAACTACGAAGTGTGGCAGGAACACGGTGCATGTTGAGCAGTTTTATGGTCGGAGCTTCTTCCATCAATACAAAAGACGATTCTCGATTGCGTACACTCATTTGTTTAATTACCGTGTGCATTATCGTAGCAATAATTGGCGAGTAAGCTGTTTCATACTGCGGATTATTTACAATAGAAACTACCGCTTTATTATTCGGATTGTTGATGTCTAAAGGTACTTCATCGGCAGATAATACCATAAATATTTTCTGTGAGGATATTTTTTTAAACGCATTTGCCAAGGTACTTTTTACCCCTGCGGTTTGTTTTTCCGATTCGATTCCGTTTATAAATGCACTCGCCATTGCTTTTGAGGTTAAATCCGAACTTAAAAATGCTACCAATTTTTTGGTGTTCATTGATTGATATAAGGCAATCAAATGAGGTAAGGTACAATACTTAGGGTAAGTAGTTTTCAATTTCCAAATCAAACCACTTAATAATCCTTCAACAGCATCAGCAAAGAATTTAGAACTACCTGTGGCTTCCGATAAGTTTTGTTCTAATAAATTTTCAATTAACACTTTTGAAAGTTCATTTACACTTTCTTCATTTGGTAAATATCTCGGTGCTATTGGATTGACTCTCGAATGGATTTTATCAAACGAAATGGTATAAAAATTCACTTCACTATCCTTAAAAAGAGGATAGGCAATTTCTGTGAGTTCAAAATCTTTGTAATCGTGAATAATCCCGCAGAAATTGTATTTGCTAAAATGTTGTAAAAGGTTGTAAATAACGCTTTCGGTTTTGCCACTTCCCGCAGAACCGATAATGGAAACCCCTCTTTTAATATTATCGATTTTAAAACTACCACGTTCTAATTTAAAATAAACTTGGTGTTTTTTACTTTGGATATTAGATGTTTTGGGCGTGTAGAAATAAGCATACAATACCGTACTAATAAATAAAATCGGGACAACATAAAATAAAACAATATGTACCGCAGATAACATCATATATCTATAGAGCCAGAGTTTACAGCGGTATCTAAACCACGCTTTAATTTTTTAATAACCTTAAACACCAACTGTGCTTTGTTGGTAGGAATATTCATTTTTGGCATCGGGATACTAGATTTACTTAATAATTTTAAAGCAATTGCTTTTTGGCTAGTTGGTAATCTCATAATACTCATAAAATATTTTGTCGGATTTTTAATCAGTAATTTTCGAGCCTTATATGTTTCTACATAATTTCGATTATAATTGAACAATTTATCAAATGTTTGTTCTGCCTTTTGGCTAAACTCATCACGATTAAAACCTCGCTTAACCGTTTTTCCGTTCATTTCTACGGTAGAACTTTTGTAAGTACTACCCGGTGAAACACTAATGCTATTGGACGCATCTTTTCTGCTCACAATAATATGTATATGGGTTTGTGAACCTTGTTTCGCCATTCCTTGTGTTATCATTTCGCCATTAATTTTGTGTGGTACTTCTTGTTGTAATAGGGCAATTTCTCGCTGCTTTTTCTTGACACTTCCTGTAAGCTCGCCGCGTGCTATTTTTCTAATTTCGTTGTTCAATCGTGCTATTTTAGCTTGATAAGGTGCATTTTCTTTTATGGCTTTATCCGTGCCTTTATAGGTTCGTTCGTGTTCGAC
>PDWI01003824.1_pt1 | contig 20803 bp, 16 predicted proteins | sample 1430891 | NCBI WGS metagenome assembly PDWI01 (sample SAMN01162508, study PRJNA174530) | Oral metagenome, whole genome shotgun sequencing project. | biome: Marine environment; feature: Marine mammal; material: Swab sample of the gingival sulcus; isolation source: swab sample of gingival sulcus... | reverse complement strand
TTTACACTGAGAGTAGTAAATTTTCAATTATTATTAGTTGTATAAATTATTTATAAGTATTAATTAGTATAAGAAGTTTAAATTTATGTAGTTTGATAATTTAGTTATAGTAGAATTTTTTAATGGTGATGGGGGTAAATAAATTATTGTGCGAATACAATTTAAAACTTATTAACCATATAATACCATATAAATTATAAAATGTAAATATATTACAAAACGAGAGTTTGTTTATTATGTTTTGAGTAAGAGTATTGGAATAAGATGAAAAAATATTGAGATAGAGAGGTAGGTTATAGTTTAAAGTCTTCAAAAATGACAGAAATTATCATTAAATTAAAGTATCCTATAGGTGGTAACTTATTTAGAAAATGGAGATTTTAAAATAAGCAAAATTAAAAAAGAAAAAATTGAAGTAAAAGGTTTTGAAATACAAGTTTATACAGAAAATTTTCAGAATGACTATATAGGTCGTCTTACAGATATAGCTAGATATAAAAATTTATAATAAACTAATGTGGTTGTAGCAAATTGGCTAAGGAACTATAATACTATTGAATATGTAGGAATTTGGGAGAATTTAAACAATGTAGATTTTAACCCCCTCAAATTTGATGTGGGGTTGGCAGAAGTAGGTCAAAATGTCAATGCAAAGAGTTCTTTTTATAAAATTTGATAGAGTGGAAATGTTAAGTTTTTACTCTATATCACTATAAAAGAAAAATAAACTAAAAACTTGTTTTAAAAGACTTAAAATGATAAAATATACAAAGACATATAAAAATATATAAAAATATATAAAAACATATAAATGTATGGAATATGTGGAGGGTTTTATGTTACTAAAATATGAGTTTAATAATTTTACTGTTTTTAAAGAAAATATTGAATTTAGTATGAAACCAGGGAAAGTATATGCTAGATTTAGTGATAATGTAATAAAAGTGAGTCCAAAAATAAAAGTTTCAAAAGTTGCTGTTATTGCTGGTGAAAATGGAAGTGGGAAAACTTGTTTTATGACAAGTTTGGATTATTTAAAATATATCATTGAGACAAACAATCCTGTTGCTAGTTTAAAAAAATTATGTAATAATTATGAAGTTTTAGGAACACAAAAATTTAAAATAGTTGTGTTAATTGAAAAGAAAATATATACTTACGAATTAGAAATTGATAGGTTTTCTATTGTTTCAGAGAAGTTAAGTTATAGAGGATATACATTAGATGAATCTAAAGATAGTAGTATTTTTTATAATAAGAGAGGAAATGTAAAAGATACATTTGATAAAATAGAACTTGAATTTATGTTGAAAGCAGATCCTCGACTTATTTCTAGTGATGTAATTGATAAAATAGACCCTAATTCTTCAGGCATTTTATTAAATCATATGAAAATTTTTAAAGTGCCAGAAATTGATGTTTTTGTTAATTGGATTAGAGATAAGTTAATTATAAGTATGCCTTCAAATGCTTCGTTAAATATTTATAAGGAAATGCAAGGGAATGAACTTGATTTAAAAATAATAAAAGATGAGAAATTTTTAGAAATATTTCAATTAATAGATCCTAGTATTGTAAATATCGAGATCGATGAAGAAAATCCATTTATGAAAACAACAATTATTAGAATTAAAAATGGTAAAGAATTTAGAATTCGTATTAAAGATGAATCGTCGGGAGTTGGTGAGTTTTTTGCTTGGGCTATACAAATTTGGAGAGTAATTTATGAGGATGTAGTTCTTTTTGCTGATGAAATAGATAGGGTATTGAATCCTATTTTTGCAAAGAAGGTATTAGCATATATAAAAGGTTCAGAACATAAAGGTCAATTTATTTTTTCAACTCATAATATTTTACATTTGAATACAATTGATTTTATGAAAGAACAAATATATTTTGCGAGTAAAGACCCGATTACTTTGGAATCGGAATTATATTCATTAGCGGATTTTAAAGATTATAGATATGAAAAAAGTAAGGTTTATGAAATATATTTAAAAGGCTTATTGGGTGGTGTTCCTAATGCCTAGAAAAAAAAGGAATGCAAAAAAGCGTATAAAGTTATTAGTTGAAGGTTCTACCGAAAAAAATTATTTTGAGGGTTTGAAGAAAAATCCGGATATAGTGTTCAACATAAAGAATGTTGTGGATATGCATGGCGGTGGATATTCTAATTTTTTGAAAGTATTAAAGAAGGAATCTTCAGTGGGGTATTTGGCTACTTTTATTTTTATTGATTTAGATACTGCAAGTTCGGATAAAAAGAATATAAATGAACTAACAGATTATTGTATTAGGAAAAACAAAGAGTCGGGAGAGGCATATTTTTTAATAGGAACAAATAAAAATTTTGAATTTTTTGTATGTTTACATTGTTTAAATTATAAAAATCAAGACACTACTCAATTTATAAAAAATAATTTGCAGTATCAATCAATACAAGAATATAAGGGCGATAAAAAAATATTTGAAGTTTTAAATAAGAATCAAAGGTCTTATAAAAATGCTATAGGACGTTTGAGTGGTTGTTCTTCGTATTTTATTCATAAGTTTAAAGTAAAAAAGAAAGGAATAGATATTATTATTAAATTTGATAAACGATCTATTGTATTAGATGAAGAACAGTTGAATTGTAATAATTCTAATATTAATGAATTTTTTGATTTTATATTCAATAAAGAACTTAGTTAAAAAATAGTTTGTGTTAAAATTTTAGGTGACGATTTATAATCGTTGCCTTTTTGTATTTAAGGATTATTTGTTTATTTTGTAGACTTTAATTCGTAATGAGTTTATATTATGCTCTTTTATTATATAAAACAAATCCCCACAAGCTTAGCCAGTGGGGATAATTTGTATTCGTGTTTTTTATTTATACACAATTCATAGTGATTTATAATTATTTTTTATTATAAACCTTGAGTAAATTGTTCAAATTCGTTTTCATTTAAAACTAAAGCTTTTGTTTCTGGATATACTACTAAAGTTTTTCCTTTGGCATCTACAGCAGACATTTCAACGTTTTTAAGTGTGTTGATATTTTTGATTTTTACATTACCTGATACAGTAAGGTTTTTATTAAGCTGAATAAGGTTAATTTCTCCGTCTACATACATATTAGCTTTGTCTAAATTGTTTGTAACTGCTGAGAATGTGCCTTCAAATGACGCCTTTTGAGATTGTGGCATATCATTTGAAATAACAAGTTTTCCAAAGCTTTTTGGATTATCTGTGTTATTTATAACTTTAGCACCATTTTTAAATTTAGTTGATTCTATTTGAGTTTTGCCTTTAGTTATAACAGTTGAATCACCATTTGGATTAACAAGTTCTAGTTTTGATTTAACTTTTGAATTATTTAGAGTAACGCCATTTGGTGCACCATGAACAAACATTTTTTTGTTAACTGTAATATTATCTAAAGTAACATTGCCTAGACAAGAAGCAGAGATTGTTAAATCTTCTTTTGTTTTAGCACTTACAACTGTAATATCATTAGAATTAACAGTTATACTATTTACAAGTTGACCATCTAAGTTATATTCACCTTTTAATGTAAAAGCTCTATCGTCAGTTAAAAGTCTATTTAATATTACGATAGCTGCTGCTCTTGAAAGTTTACCTTTAGGATTAATTTTTCCGTCATTTCCAGATATAAAACCTTCTTTTATACAAGTAGAAACCCCGTCTCTTGCCCATGTAGAAACATCAGCGAAATCATTTGCTTTTTGGTAGCTAGAGTGGTCAGTTTTTTTGCCACTAATTTTTGAAATTATAGCCATAGCTTGTTCTCTAGTAAGAAATCCATTAGGGCTTATTTGATTATCAGAAACACCTGAAATATAGTTTTCTTCTAGTGCGATTGCAACTTCATCATAAAACCAATCTGATTCTTTTACGTCAGTATATTTTTTTACTTTTGCACTTTTTGTTGTGTAACCATTCATTCTATTAACTAATGACATAAATTCAGCTCTAGTTATGTCCTCATATGGTTTTTGGAAACCTTTTGCTTTTTCGCTTATCATTCCTTTTTCTTTCCATTCAGCAATTTGTTTGTTAGCCCATGTTGGTTCAGCAAATGCTGTATTGAGCTGAGTTCCAACAAATATTAATGATACGAACATAAGGCTCAAAATCAGTGTCTTTACATTTTTAAAATAATAAAAATTTTTCATAAAATCCTCCTCTTGATTTTAGTTTTATTTACATAATTATACCATTTTAAAAAATGCTCATCAATAAAATAGTGGTTATCAATTCATTTATTTTTCACCCAATATACCAGCTGTTCTATTTTCAAGTGGTTTCATAAGTTCTTTTTTAGGAATTGTTGAAAATTTAGCTATTTGATTGAGTATGATATTAGCCCCAAAGTCCATACCTTGACAGCCAGCAAGGAGGATTAAATCTTCATCTTCGACTAAATGCAAAACATGTGCGGTCGCTGTTTCTAGTTCGTCGTAAAGAGTTACTGCAATTTCATTTTTTTTCATTGTATCCATAAAGATTTTTTCTTCATCTGGAGTGACTGTATCTTTTAGCATAACATTTGTGATAGAATTCGTGGCTACGATTTTATCTATTCCAAGTTTTTTTAACCAGTATACCATAGCTTCGGCATTTTCTTTATTTGTAGTTACACCTCTTGAACCCCTTATAGCATAAACAAGGTGGAGTTTTTTAAAATTCATAAAGTTTAGAGTTTCAAAAGTTATATCTATGTTGCCCTTATTTGCGAAGTGGTCGTCTATAATTTTAAAATCATGGTCGTATATTAGTTCAAAACGCCTTTCTATTCCTGTAAATAAACGGAGTCCTTCAATGATATATTGTTTTGGTATATCTAGCGATAGAGCTACGGATATAGCTACTAGAGAGTTATATACACAGTGGTATCCTGCTACAGATAATTCTATATCTAACGTTTCGTTTTGGCAGTTTGCTTTAAATAGAGCAAAGCCAGTTTCTAAATCGAGGTCACTTATTGATAAATCCCCAGAACTATCTTTAATGCCATAGCTTATAACATTTGCTTTTGTAGTATCTATTAGAGCTTTACTCCATTTATCATCTAAATTTAATATCGCTATTTGATTTTCTTTAGCGTCTGTTATTAGTGAAGATTTGTACTTTAAGTAATTTTCAAATGAACCGTGATTATCTATATGTTCTCTACTTATATTGTTAAATGTAACTATGTTAAAATCTGTCATATATGTTCTTGAGAGTTCTAATGCAGATGATGAAACTTCCATTATTACATGAGTTACACCTGCTTTTTTCATATTGTAAAAATGTTGTTGTAAATCTAGTGATTCAGGTGTTGTAAGTAGTGAAGGAATTTTTACATTATCGTATTTAACATAAACTGTGCCGATAATTCCAGTCTTTAGATTATATGAATTTAATATATTTTCAATCATTAGAGTAGTTGTGGTTTTACCATTGGTAGCAGTTACTCCTATAACTATTAAATCTTTTGATGGATTATCAAAAAAAGTAGCAGATATTTGTGCAAGAGCTTTTCGTGAGTTTGTAACTTTATATTGAGGAATGTCAATAGCTTGAAATTCCTCAACTATAATAGCGACAGCACCATTTTTTACGGCTTGCTCTATATATTTATGTCCATCCGTTTGATAACCTTTAATACATACAAAAAGTGATTGTTTTGATATTTTTTTAGAATGATAATGGATATTTTCAATATTTATTTGATTATCGTCGATGTTTTCAGTGTTTTTTGTTTCTATAATTTGTAATTCGTGAAAAAGTTTATTTAATTTCATAGTTATCCTACCTTTAAAATTTAAGAATTTTGAACTTTTTTATAAAAATAATTAAGTTTTTTTATAAATTTACCGATAATTATTTAAGTTACATATTAATTAAAATTATACTCTGTTTGGGGCAGATTTTCAATTACCGAACGAAGTGATACCTTTATTATAAAAGTGGTAAAATTTTTATTTTGTAGCGAATAAAGATACATTATTAGTATTTTTTAACAATAATTAGGGCGAAGTTTTAAGCTTTATATAGCTATAGTTTACAGTTTTGTAACAAGACCCCCCTAGAGAATATTTTATAATATTCCTCATATAGTAGTAAATTCATAGTATCCCCCTATATATAGGGGAAATATAATTCAGTGTGTTGAATATATTGGTTGTTTATTACAAAATGATTAAATGCTTGTAATATATATTGAGGAAATTTTTAAAATAGTGTAAAATACTAATAAGAAATCGTAGATAGGAGGGGCTTGTATGTATGATGATAGCTTTAAAACGTCATTTCTTGGATTTAACAAAGAAGATGTAAGAAACTATATAGATAACGTTATGAGCGACAATCAAAGGATTGTAAAAATTAAAGAAGAAGAAATCCAAAAGCTTCATAGACGCATGAGTGATATGGAATTGCAGATGACGAGATTAAAAGGCGTCGAAGATCAATATATTAGCATCCAAAAAACTGTGTCTGAAATGGTTGAAGTGGGTAAGCAGAAGGATAAGAAAATAGAGAATTTATCACTTGAACTTGATGATTTAAAGGATAAATTAGAAAATGTTTCACAAGTAGAAGAATCGGAAGATGAAAAAGCACTATTAAATGAAATAGATATATTAAAAAATCAATTAGAGTTATTAAATGAGAGCAAAAAAGAATTAGTTATGAACAATGAAAAGTTAGAAACGGAGTTACACTCTGTTAGCACACTTGTTGAAGGTTATAAACAAAAAATTCATGTTCTTAATAATCAGATTAGTGAAAAAGAAAACGAGTTTGATAGAGAACTTATGCTTCAATTAGAAGAATTAAAGAATAAAAATGATGAAATTGAAAACTTGTTGTTAGCAAAAGATTCAGAAATTGAAAACTTGTTGTTGGCAAAAGATTCAGAAATTGAAAAAGTGTTATCCCAAAGGGATTCTGAAATCGAAAAATTGCTATCTGTAAAAGAATCTGAGCTTGAAAAAGTTAAGATGGAAAAAGATAGCGTAGTTGCTAGTGTTCGTGTTGAAGCTACTGCTCAAATAGAAAAGATGAAATTAGAGAATATAGCAGAACTTGAGAGAATTAAAGAAGAACAAATTGAAGCAATTTTAAAATTACAAAAGGATAAGAATGAAGAAGTTTCGAGAATTAGAAATGAAAGAAATGATGAAATAGAGAAATTTAAACTTGAGGCTATTGAAGTTAAGTCGGAAAATCTTGTTCTACATAAGAATATTGAAGAATTAGAGTTAAAACTTGCTGAGTTTAAGGCGATGGAAGCGGACATTGACAAAGAAAAAATGGAAATCGCCCAAGCTATTTTACGAGCTCAAGAAAAAGCTGTGTCTATGGATAAGGAAATCAAAGGTAAATTTGAATCTGAGAACGAGAGATTGCGTAGATACAAAAGAGAGATTGATGAACTTAGAAATAAAGCGGCTGGTATTCTTACAAGGTTTGAAACTGAACTTCAAAACGTTGTTGATGAGGAGATAGCGGTTGATGTATCAACGCCTAACTCTGTTAAGAGTGATGCGGGAACAAATATTATTATGCCGGAGACATCTCAAATTAAGCTTATTAAACGTGGATAATATTATTTTGCTATTTTGGGGGCTGTACTTTTAAGTGCAACCCCATTATTTATATATGATAAAAAAGGGGTAATACTTATGAAAGTTTTGGTTACAGGTGGACTTGGATTTATAGGTTCTCATGTTGTTGTTGAGTTAATAAATGAAAATCATGAAGTGGTAATAGTTGATAATCTTTACAACACAAATATTGAGGTTTTAGATAGTATTTATGATATAACGGGTGTAAAACCTCGTATGTACGTTATGGACGTGTGTGATAAAGAGAATTTTGAAAAAGTTTTTCAGGAAAATGATATAGACGCTGTTATTCATTTTGCTGGATATAAAGCGGTTGGAGAATCTGTAGCTAAGCCTATTAAATATTATAGAAATAATTTAGTATCGACTATAGTTTTGGCTGAGTTATGCATGCAGTATGGAGTTAAAAATATAGTATTTAGTTCATCGGCAACGGTATATGGTGAACAAGAATCTCCGTTAAGGGAAGATATGCAATTGTTTGACACAGTTAATCCATATGGTGAAACTAAGGCTATGAATGAGAGAATTTTAATGGATTTAGTAAAGGCTGATGATAGTTTTTCAGTTGTAATTCTTAGGTATTTTAATCCAGTTGGGGCACATAAATCGGGACTTCTTGGAGAGAATACTGATGATATTCCAAACAATTTGATGCCATATATTTTAAAAGTTGCTGGAAAAGAATTTGATAAATTAAATATTTTTGGTAAAGATTATGATACAATTGATGGTACAGGGGTAAGAGATTATATACATGTTGTTGATTTAGCTAGAGGGCATGTTTTAGCAATGAAACAATTTGGTTGTGATGTAAAGGTTTATAATCTTGGTACAGGTAAAGGAACTTCTGTTTTAGAGATTGTGGAAGCGTTTAAAAAAGTAAATGGAGTTGATGTCCCATATGAGTTTACTGAGAGGAGAGCGGGAGATTTAGCGACTTGTTACGCTGATTGTGAAAAAGCTAAAATAGAGATTGATTTTAACGCCCAATATACAGTTGATGATATGGTAAGGGATGCTTGGAATTTTTATAAAAAAGATAAAAATATTAATTAATATAAAAAGGAGAGCTGACATAGAGTTAGCATATATGGACAATGAAAGTTTTAATTACAGGAGGGTATGGATTTATAGGTTCGCATATAGCGGACAGATTTTATAGGGAAGGCTATAGTGTTTACATTATAGACAACCTTTCTAGGGGTAATGTAAATAATTTTATTCACAAACATAGGTCATATGAATTAGACGTTGAAGATGCAAAATGTGAGGAAATCTTTAAAAGTAATGACTTTGACGTTGTTATTCATGCTGCAGCTCAAGCTGATGAAAGACAAACTCTTAATAATACTTATAATGATGCTAAGACAAATTTATTAGGACTTATTAATATGCTTAGTCTATCTGCTCGTTATAAAGTTAAAAAATTTATTTTTGCTTCTACGACATCTGTTTATGGTGAGTGTGAGGCTGGATTATTAGATGAAGAATCTTCAAAGAAGCCTTTGTCGTTTTTGGCGTTCAACAAATTATCTGCTGAGAGTTATTGTGCTATATATAGAAAGATGTTTGGTTTGGAAACTATTGTTTTGAGGATGTCTAATATATATGGTCCTAGACAAAATCATAAAAATGGTGGAGTTATTGCTAAGTTTATAGAAAATACTGTCTCGGAGAAAAATTTGGTTATTTATGGTGATGGTGAGCAAACTAGGGATTTCCTTTATGTTGAAGATGTGGCAGATGCTTTTTATAAAGCGGCAAATATAAATTATTCTGGTGAGTTTAACTTATGTAGTGGTGTATCAATAAGTATTAATCAGATTGCTAAACTTGTTGGAACAAATGGTGCAAGTGTAGAAAGACAATACGAACAAATGATACCTAATGAGATTAAACATGCTATGTTAGATAATTCTAAGATTAAAAGAATATTTGACTGGATTCCACTTACCTCTTTGGAGGATGGAATTGCTAAGACTTATTCTTATAATACTAGGACTAAAGCGAATATAGTTGAAAGAAAAGAAGAATTAAAAGAAAAAGTTAAAAAAGTTGGTAAATGGGCTTCTGATGTTTTTGCGAGAATAAATGAAAGAAGATGGATGCCTTACATTGAAAACTTTATAGCTTATTTTGTATTGACGCTTTTTACTATTAGACATCTTGGCGTATTTAGACATTTTCCAGTTGATTTTAAGCTATTACTTATAATTGTATTTAGTATTATGTATGGTTCAAGACAGGGTATAGTTTCTTTTATACTTAGTTTTATATCTACTATTATTGTGTTTAAAGCGACTGCAAGAGATCCAGTTGTGTTAATTTATAGTGCTGATTTCTATTGGACTTTGGCATATTATATATTTGTTGCATTTATTATTGGTTATGTTAGAGATGCGCTTGTTAGGGCGAATAGAGATAGTAAAGAGACTATGAATGTGCTAGATGAAAAAATTGAATTTGCGACAAGTCTTTATCATGACATGAGAACTGTTAGGGATGAATTACAATCTCAAATTATGCAGTCAGAGGATAGTTTTGGAAAGATATTTTCTATCGTACAGGAACTAGATACGCTTAAACCAGAGGAAGTTTTTGCTAAGGCGATAACTGTACTTGAAAGACTTATGAAAACTGATGGCGTTGCTATATATAGATTTAGTGAGGCTAGTAAATACGCTAGGCTGATGGCTTGTTCTCCTCAACTTAATAGTAAAATAGCTAAATCTATTAACATTGAAGAGCGAAAAGAAATGATTAGCGTCACTGTAAATAGAGATTTATATGTTGCTAGTGAAATTAAAGATAATGAGCCTATTATGGCTATACCCGTACTTGATAGGAATGATATAGTGGGTATAATTCTTATATATAATATGCAATTTGAAAGACTTACATTGTCTTATCAAAATTATTTTAGAGTTATAACAAATCTTATATCTTCTACATTATCGAAAGCTTATGATTATGATAAAGCTGTTGAAAATGATAGATATATTGTAGGAACAAATATATTTAATAGTGAAGCTTTTAATGAAATGCTTAGGAGTAAAAAACAGCTTAAAAAAGAGAATCAACTTTCGTTTGTTTGCCTAAAAGTAAGTCTTATAGGTATTTCTCAAAAAAGTGCTGCTGATAAAATTACAAGCGTTATTAGAGATACTGACTTTATGGGCATGGGAAATGGAAATGAACTTTTAGTTGTACTTTCTAATACTACAAGGGAGGAAGCTTCTTTTGTAATAGGAAGATTGTTTAAGCTTGGTGTTAATGTTGAATTATTAGATGAAGAAGAGGACGAATCCGATGAGTAATCTTTGGGAAAAATATTTAATAATAGTTTATATTATACAGTTAATAATCGCTTTTATAATAGTTTTATATTCTGTTATTAGGCGTAGAAGTATTCCACTAGAAAAAATAGCTATTCTAGTGTTACTTCCGGTTTTTGGACTTTTCATTCCATATTTAGGTCGAATTTTTCCGAGCGAGCAAAAAGAGGGAGATTTAGATGATGTATTTGACCATGGCGTTGAAGATATAAGAGATGATATTAGATATGAAAAAATGCTTGAATTTGAAAAAGAATTTAACTATGTTCCTCTTGATGAAGCTCTTATATTAAATAATTCATCTGTAAAAAAAGAGCTGATATTGGATATTGCGAAAGCTGATGCTATGGGACATTTAGAGTTTTTAAAATTAGCTATGACTGATAGAGATATGGAAACTTCGCATTATGCCGCAAGTATTGTTATGGAAGTTAATAGAGGTTTTCAAGAGGCGATACAGAATGCAGTTACAAAATATAGTGCAGAACCTGAAAATATAGATAATCTTATTAGATATGTAGAAGTTATAGGTAAATATTATCACAGTGGTCTTTTGGATGAAAATAATGAGAGAAGGTATGCTACTCAGTATTCAAAACTTTTAGATGAACTTTTGGGTAGGGGATATTATACTGAAAAATTTTTCCAAGAAAAGATAAATTTAGATATTGAAATCAATGAACTTGCGCGTATATTTGATTGGATTGCGTTTTATAAAGAAAAGTATCCTGAAAGTGATTCGCCGTATTTGCTTATGATGAAGTATTATTATTTCACTAAAAATATAGAGGGTATTAAAAAGGTGTTAGAGGCTTTGGAAAATTCGCATGTTAATACAACTCCAAAAGGTGAAGATATGATTAAGTATTGGAAATCTATAGTTTAGTGGCAGGTGCTGTATGAATAATAAGAATAAGATTGGTTTTTTAGTAGGAATTGTTGTTATTATAGTTCTTGCTATGCAAATGATTAGATATGATAATTTTGTTGTTAAAAATTTCAAAAATGAAAATGCTGCAATTAGTGAATTATTAAGTTCTAACGAAAAAATAGAAGAAGTTTTTGATACTGATGATAGTTTTCTTTTAATATATGATTCTAGTAGTGATTCTAGTGTAAGAATTTTCGAAAATTGTAAGAATGTTTTTAAATATCAAAAAAAAGATTATAGGGTAGTTGATGTAAAAAAACCAAAACCTGTATCTATAAGTGAAAAAACAGTTCTTATAATGGTTGAAGAGATACCGAAAATTCAAAATTTCCATGAAATCGCCAAGTTTATGGAAAATGGCGGGCGAGTTGGTATTTTACAAACAGTTGATGGTTTTACTGATTATCGTTCGTTTGGAATAAGAGAGTATGGAAATCCGACAAATCTTAATAGCATAAAATTTGATGAGAGATTTATGCCTGCTTATAAAGATGATTTTATAGAAATGGAGCTTGTATCAAATTTTTCTAATCTGCTTTCTCTGGAGGATAATTGCGAGGTTTATATAGAAGATAAAAATGGTGTACCTATTCTTTGGACTTTGGATGCTGGAGAGGGTAGGGGTCTAATTTTTAACGGAAGTATGTTAGAAAGTAGAATTATGATTGGATTTATAACTAGGTGTATTTCACTTTTAGATGAAACATATATTTATCCAGTTATTAATAGTAAGGTTATTTGGTTAGATGACTTTCCATCGCCTATGAGTAACACTTATTATCCAGATATAAAAAAAGAATATAATAAAACAATTAAGGAATTTTATATAGATGTTTGGTGGCCTAAGGTGTTGTCGCTTGCTCGAAAGTTTAATGTTACTTATACAGGTGCATTAATACAAACTTATAATGATAGGGTTACAAAGCCTTTTTCTCCTGCGGTTGGTGAGATTGGAGATACAGAATTTGTTATAATGAGTAGAGAGCTTATTAGAAGTGGTGGTGAACTTGGAATACATGGATATAATCATCAATCATTAACTTTAGAGAGTTGGAAGTCTAAACGATTACATTATAATGAATGGAAAAGTATTGATAATATGATTGCTGCTTTAGCTGAAGTTAAATTGAAAATAAAAAAAGCTTTTCCTAACTATGAAGTAAATTCATATGTTCCACCAAGCAATGTTTTAGATGAGAATGGAATAAAGGCAATAAAGACGGTATTTCCAAATTTGAATGTAATAGCATCTGTTTATAATGGAGATAGTGAGGGGTTGTCTTACGCTCAAGAGTTTGATTATAACGAAAAATGGGATGTAGTTAATTTACCAAGGTTTTCTTCTGGATATAATTTTGGTATGAATAATAGAATATGTATATTTAATGGAATATTAGCTTTTGGAGCTATACAGCATTTTATACATCCAGATGATTTTATGGATCCAAGACGTAATGAGGGAAAGACTTGGATTGAACAGATGAAAAGTTTAGAAGAATTTTTTGAGTTTGCTTATAAGGATTATCCTTTTATAGAATCGCAAACCGCTTCACAAGCTGCTAAGAATGTTATTAATTATGATAGATTAGATTATATTACTGATTATGGAGAGGATGGAATTAGAGTAAAATCGAATGCGAAGTTATTTCCTATGTATATGTTTTTAAGTTCCAAAAAAGATGTTGTGGCTGGTGAAAATTGTACTGTTCATAAATATGCGGATAAAGAGTATTTCGTAGTGTTTACGGATAAATATTTTAGTCTTAAATATAAGAAGGTGAATTAGATGAGAATTTGTATGATAGCAGAGGGAAGTTATCCCTATATTACAGGTGGAGTGAGTAGTTGGATAAATACTCTTATTAGGAATATGCCTATGCACGAATTTGTAATATATGCTATTGCACCACAGGAGAAGTTTAGAGGGAATTTTCAGTATGAAATACCTAGTAATGTGGTTGAAGTGGTAGAAGTTTTCTTAGATAGTTGGATGATTGAAGAAGTTGTTCGTCAAAGAAAGCTAAGATTTACACATAAACAAAAAGAAACTCTTAAACAATTGATTATTGGAGAAAAGTTTGATTGGGAGTATCTTTTTAATTTAATAGAGTCAAAAAAAGTTACAAATGTTCAGGATTTTTTACTTTCGAGAGATTTTTTTGATATAGTTTATACTGCTTATGAAGAAAGTTATTCGCAATCTCCTTTTACTGAGTTTTTCTGGACTATGCGTTCTATGTTACTTCCCCTTTTTCATATTATGAAGCATGATATACCAAAGGCGGATTTATATCATGTTCCATCAACTGGATATGCGGGGATTGTTGGCTCTTTAGCTAAGCGTAAATACAATAAGCCTCTTTTGATAACAGAGCATGGGATTTATACTAGAGAGCGTGAAATTGAGATAGTTAAGGCAACTTGGATGCAGAGTTATTATAAAAGCATGTGGATAGAGTTTTTTTACAATTTATCGAGATGTTCTTATGATTATGCAGATAAGGTATTTACTTTATTTGAGAGGAATAAAGATGTTGAAGTATCGCTGGGATGTGATGAACAAAAAATTTCGATTATACCAAATGGTGTAGATTATGATGGATTTGCAAAACTTTCTAATTTGGATTTAAATCAGAAAGTGGAGGCACAAAAGAATCTTGATGGGATAGAAGTTTCACAAGAAACAGATGTTGAAAATTTAGAAGATAATAATAAAACTTTAGGTAATGAGATAATACATCATGCGAGTGATGAAGATTTATTAAATATGCTTGATGAGAGTTTAGATGAAAAAACTTTAGACGCAGTGTATGGTGTACATGAATCTAAGCATGCTTTATCTAAAACAGAGCAAATATTTAATCAAAATAAGGATAGTTTGAGTGATGTTATAGAATATAAAGAACCAGAAATTAAGTTTAGATTGGTTGATATGGGTAGTCATTCAGATGAGCTTGAACCAGATAAAAAGATAGAAGATTATTTACAATATTATGCAGATGATGATGCTGGATTTAAATTAAAGCCTAAGAAAAAACGTAAATCCAATGTTGAGCTTAGTACTAAACAAATAAAAAAGACAAAAGAAGATATTACGCAAAAGGTAAAAAGAGAGATACCACAAATTGATGATAGATACGTTAGTGATATTGGTGATGTTAGTGACAAAAAATTAGATGAATTTGATATTGTTGATGATAATCCGATATTAGAATATGACCCAAATATGTATACAGTGTCTGCTATTGTTAGGGTTGTTCCTATTAAAGATATAAAGACTATGTTACTTGCGTTTGATAGGGTGAAAAAAGCATTACCAAATACTAGATTCTTTATTATGGGTCCTATTGATGAGGATAGTGAGTATTACCATGAGTGTCTTCAAACTGTAAAAGATTTAGATTTAAAAGATGTTGTGTTTACTGGGAAGGTAAATGTTAAGGATTATATTCCTATATCTGATTTATTTGTTCTTTCTAGTATTTCTGAGGGACAACCTTTGAGTGTACTTGAAACTATGGCAAGTGGAAAAGTAAATATAACTACTGATGTTGGAAGCTGTAAAGAGGTTCTTTATGGTGAAAGAGATAGACTTGGAAGATGTGGAATAGTTGTTCCTATTATGGATTATATAGCTATAGCTAAAGGAGTAGTTAAATTATTAAAAGATGAAGAATTAAGAACTGAAATGGGAATTATAGCTATGCAAAGAGTTGATAAATACTATAGACGTGAGATGATGGTTGGTAGTTATTTAGATGTATATAGTGATTTATACAATATTATGGAGTGAGATAAATGGCAGGGATAGGTTTTGAATTAAAAAAATTATATAGTGAAAAAGGTATAACTAGGGGGCTTAGAGCATTTTTTTATTCATTTGTAGTAACTGTTGGTCCTATGATACTTTGTGTGTTTTTAATTACTTTTATGCAGCATCTTTTAGAGGAAATGGGAGAAGGGTATTTATCAAGACAGGTTTTTGTAGCTGTTGTTCAGTATTCTTTTGTATTTTCGCTATTGATAGCTGGGGCTGCAGCTATGTATTTGAGTAGGGTGTTTGCTGATTTAATGTATGTTAATAAATATGATGAGATTTTGAAGGGATTAGACTTTACTTTGATACTTGCTCTTATAGTTGGAAGTATAGAAGGAATATTGTTTTTACGCACGACTACCCTTGATTTAATAACTATGTTTTTAGCTTATTCTCTGTTTATGGTTTTGATAGTGGTTTGGATATATGGAATAGTTATTACAGCTATTAAAAATTATAAAAAGATTTTTATGATATATTTGATAGGTGTTTTAATAGGTGTGGTTACTACTCTTATTATGGTATTATTAGGAGTAAGAAATGCAAATTATTATTTACTTGCAATTGTAATAACTTTTGCTGTTATAGCGACTCAGCTTATCTATTATATGCGTACGGTATTTAAGTCAGATAACAAGAGTAGTAGAACTATCGTAGAGAATTTAGACGTATATGGCAAGTTGGTATTTGTAGGATTTTTTATGAATGCTGCTATATATGTTCATAATATGGTTTATTGGTCTACGGACAAAGCTACTGTGATTGCGAGAGGTTTTAGACTTGCACCTTTTTATGATGTGCCTATGTTCTATGCTTTTTTAACAGTTATACCTGCTATGGTATTTTTTATTATATTCTTTGAAACTAATTTTTATGATAGATATAGAGATTATTATGCTCAAATTATTCACGGTGGTGGATTAAAAGAGATGGAGAATGCTAAGGCTTTTATGATAAGGACTCTTTATGAAGAATATTTAGGAGTAATGGAAATTCAGTTATTTTTTACTGTAGTGTTTTTACTTTTAGGAAGAATGTTGCTGCCTAGAATAGGTGTAACAAATACTTCGGTTGATATATTTAGTTTACTTACACTAGGTTGTTATATATATGGTGCCATATATGTGTGCGTTATGGTGTTACTTTATTTTGATGATGTTAATGGAGCGACTATTGTAAGTACGACATTTTTTATGAGCGTGTTAATATTTACAATAATTTCTCTTAAATTGGATTTTAGATTTGTAGGAACTGGATTTTTTGTGGGATCGTTGGTTACTTGGGTAGTTGGATATTTGAGATTGGGTTATTATATGCGAAATCTCGATTATTATACTTATTGTAATCAAAGTATGTTACAGATAAGAAGGGCTGGTTTTTTCACAAGACTTGCTAGAACATTTATAAGAGATGAAAAGAGAGAAGATATGGAAAAAGCTGATAAAGAAGAGTTAGAAGAATTAGAGAAAAATGTTGTTTCTGTTCAAGAGGCATCTGTAACAAAATAGGTTAGCGTTCGGAGGATTTTATGCGATTAAGTGGTTTAAAACGCTTTTTAGCGGTTGTAGTGGTATTTTTGATATTTATTTCTGGAGCGGTTATATATGATAATTATATAAAAAAAGATAATGAGAGAGATATTTTTGAGGGTGATGAGTTTCCGCCGCCTACTTTGGATTATTCTTCGGATATGGCTATGAGGGATAATCAGAGTTTATATGCTATTGATGATGATGGTTCGGTTGTTGATATATATGTGACTGTTTTACCTCCAGAGAGTAGTAAATATTCTACTTATGATGAACTTGTAACTTATAAGATGAGATATGCGGAAGGTAAGGAATCGCCTATTGTTAAAGTGTATTTTCAAAAAGGTGATGAAAATGGTCCCAAAGGTGGATTTTTAGGTAAGGGAAATATAGTTTCTAATGCTACTATGGAAGTCCGTGGACGTTCTTCTACTAATAGTTATACTAAATCTTTTAAGATAAAGCTTATAGATAAAGAAGCAATGTGGGGCGGTCAAACTACTCTTAATTTAAACTATCACCCTGGTGATAATGCAAGGGTTAGGAATAAGTTAAGTTTTGATTTGTTTGAAACTGTACCGAATATAAGCAGTTGTAGAACTCAGTTTGTAAGACTTCATGTAAAGGATAAATCAAAAGGGAAAAATAATGATTTTGAAGATTTAGGTTTATATACTCATGTGGAACAAGTTAATAAACGTTATCTTAAATATCATGGTTTAGATGGTAGTGGTTCACTTTATAAAGCGAATAGTTTTGAATTTTATAGATACCCAGAATCTATAAAGTTAGTTACGGACCCTACATATGATAAGAAAGTTTTTGAAAGTAAGCTTGGTATTCGTGGAAACAAAGACCATACGGACCTTATTAGAATGTTAGATGCTGTAAATAATTATTCTTTGGATATAGATGATGTGGTTGATCAGTATTTTGATAGAGATAATTATCTTACTTGGCTAGCATGTAATATTATTACGGGAAATATGGACACAACTTCTCAGAACTATTTGATATATAGTCCACAAGCGATAGAAAAATTTTATTTTATTCCTTGGGACTATGATGGTGCTTGGGGTTGGGTTTATGGTGATATGACGGATGAAGAACTTAATAATTATATTAATGTAAGACATTCAGATTGGCAGTTTGGAATACAGAATTTATGGGGAACTGTACTTCATAATAGATTTTTAAGAAAACCTGCAAATGTGGCAGCTTTGGATAAAAAAATTGAGGAATTAATGCCTTATTTTACTCCAGAGAAAGTAAGAGAGCAGTTAAAAGCGTATTATCCAGTTATTTCCGAGTCTATGTCAACTAAGCGTGATTATGAAAAATTAAGGACTACGCCAGAAGTTTTTACAAGATTATATAATAAATTGCCAGATATGCCTCAAAAGAATTATGATATATATGTAGATTCTAAAAAAAGACCGATGCCGTTTTTTATAAATCCAGCGGTTCGTGAAGATGGAGAAGTGGTATTTTCTTGGGGTGAATCTTATGATTTACAAAATAATGACATAACATATGATGTAATTGTGTCTAAGACCCCTGATATGAGTATGCCTGTTTTAAAAAAGACAGGGTTAACAACTACACGAGTGAGTTCAAATGTTGCTAACGGAGTGTATTATGTTAAGGTTGTAGCTACGGATTCAGATGGTAATAAGATGGGTGCATTTGATAGGTATGCTGATACAAGTAGAAATCGTTATTTTGCTACTAGACAAGTTGAGGTTCAATAATTATGGGTGCTAATTTTCGTAGTGAATTAAAGTATTATATATCTTATTTAGAATATTTAAAACTTAGAAGTGTTTTAAAAAATACTATGAGAATGGACTCACATGTGACTGATAAAGGTTATTTGATTAAGAGTTTATATTATGATGATATGGTGGATACTGCACTTTATGAGAAAAATGCGGGAGTGCTTATTCGTAAGAAATACAGGATTAGAGCGTATGATAACAAAGATAGTGCGATTAAGCTTGAAATAAAAAGAAAAGTGGATCAGCTTACTAATAAACGTATTTTAATGTTATCAAGGCTACAGTATGATATGATAATGGCTGGGGATGTCGATTTTTTAAAGTCGATAGATAATGATGTGGCTCAAGAGTTTTATATTGATTTTAAAACTAAGTGGCTTAGGCCTAAAGTTATGGTTGAATATGTTAGAGAGGCATATATTATGGATGCTGGGAATGTTCGCATAACTTTTGATAAGGAGTTAAGGGCTTCTAGTGATTTAGAAGGGCTATTTAGGGATACTATGGGTAGGAATATGCTTGATACTGAAACTATGATTTTAGAGGTTAAGTTTGATGAGTTTTTACCAGAACAAGTAAGAGATTACTTAACAATGGTGGATAAAAAGCCACTTTCTATTTCTAAATATGTTATGTGTAGAGAGGCTTTAATAAATAATGAGTGGAGGGCAATTTAATGAGTATGATGTCTTTGTGTCTTGCTACAGTTAAATTTACAGATGTAATTAAAAAGAGTGTATTAAACAATGATTCTTTTGGTAAATTAAGTTTAGTAGATATAATTATAGGGCTTGCAATATCTTATTTGGTAGGAATGTTTATATTTTTTGTGTATAAGATTACCTATAAGGGAGTAGTTTATAGTTTTAGTTATAATTATTCGTTGGTTTTAATGACGATGATTACAACGCTTGTCGTTATGACTATTAGTTCAAATATCGTACTTTCTTTGGGTATGGTAGGTGCACTTTCTATTGTACGTTTTAGGACGGCAGTAAAAGACCCGCTTGATATTGTGTTTATGTTTTGGTCGATAACTATGGGGATTACTATAGGTGCTGGAATTTATCAGCTTTCATTTATAGGTGCAATTGTTATAGGGGTAGCGGTTATAATGATGAGTTTCCATAGAAATAAATATAGGACTTATATATTGATTGTTAATTATCGTGAAGATGCGTATCCAATGATAAAATCAATTGTTAACAGGTTTAGTTATTCTATTAAATCTAAGGCTATAAAAAATTCTAATATAGAGATGACTGCTGAAATTCGATTAAAAACTACTAATACTACTTTTATAGAAGAGATTGCTGCGATTCCAGGTGTTATAGATGCGGTGTTAGTTAATTATAATGGAAATTATGCAAAGTAAATGTTGATAAAATTATAGTTAATGTAAGGGGATAGCTTAAAAGCTATCCTTTTTAAAATATAAAAATATATCATTAAAAAGTTAAGTGGTATATGATTGTAAATATGTTATGAAGATAAAAAACAGTAGCTTATGAACTACTGTTTTTATTTAATAATAAGATTTGAATTTCTTCAATAGATAGACCGCTTATTTTTGCGATAGTATTAATGTCGATATTTTCTTTAAGCATATTTAACGCAAGCTGTTCAATACCTTGTTTAATGCCTTGTTCAACACCCTGTTTAATTCCTTGTTCAATACCTTGCTCGATACCCTGCTCAATACCTTGTTTAAGTCCACGTTCTAAACCATTATTAAAGCCACGTTCTTCAGCATTTTCATAAAATTTATATCGACTAATCTCATCTCTAAGT